>ERZ779777.496-NODE-496-length-12617-cov-2.16184_pt1 | contig 12617 bp, 8 predicted proteins | sample MGYA00511254_ERZ779777 | MGnify/ENA primary metagenome ERZ779777 (study PRJEB29588, sample SAMEA2147589) | human gut metagenome | biome: human gut; feature: human-associated habitat; material: faeces | place: Denmark | collected 2008/2010 ... | reverse complement strand
GATATTATTGCCCTCGACAGAGACTTGAATGTGAGAGCCGTATGGGCAATGGGGCAATTAGTGGAAGGTACCAATAAACTGTTTTAAATCTAATAAATAAAGAAGACTATGTTAACTCAGATAATTAACGGTAGAATACTTACCCCGCAAGGCTGGCTGAAAGACGGTTCGGTATTGATTTGTGACGGAAAAATATTAGAGGTGACCAACAGTGACCTGGCAGTTATCGGTGCAACGGTTATTGACGCCCGGGGAATGACAATCGTACCGGGATTTGTCAGTATGCACGCGCACGGAGGTGGCGGACATGATTTTACCGAAGCTACGGAAGAAGCATTCCGCATGGCAACTACCGCGCATTTGAAGCATGGCGCCACCAGTATGTTTCCTACTTTGTCATCCACATCGTTTGAAAAACTTTATCAGGCTGTCGATGTGTGTGAGGGATTGATGCAGGAACCGGATTCTCCAATTCTCGGTCTGCATATTGAGGGACCTTATTTGAATCCGAAAATGGCAGGAAGCCAGTATGAAGGTTTTCTGAAAACTCCTGATGAGAATGAATATATTCCGTTATTGGAACATACTACTTGTATCAAGCGTTGGGATATCAGCCCGGAATTACGTGGAGCGCATGATTTCGCCAAATATACCCGTTCAAAGGGAATAATGACGGCAGTTACACATACAGAAGCCGAATATGATGAGATTAAAGCGGCGTATGCGGTGGGCTTCTCACATGCTGCTCATTTTTACAATGCAATGCCGGGTTTCCACAAACGCCGTGAATATAAATATGAAGGGACGGTGGAGAGTGTATATCTGACAGACGGAATGACGGTAGAAGTTATTGCGGATGGCATTCATTTGCCTGCCACTATTCTGAAACTGGTTTATAAACTGAAAGGAGTGGAGAATACGTGTCTGGTGACTGATGCGCTGGCTTACGCTGCTTACGAAGGACATGAACCGATTGACTCGCGTTATATTATTGAAGATGGAGTGTGTAAAATGGCAGACCATTCCGCGCTGGCCGGTAGTTTGGCTACAATGGATGTGTTGGTGCGTACAATGGTAAAGAAAGCAAATATTCCTTTGGAGGATGCAGTGCGCATGGCTTCCGAGACTCCCGCCCGTTTGATTGGAGTCAGTGACCGGAAAGGTGCATTGGCTAAAGGGTTGGATGCAGATATTGTGATTCTCGATAAGGAGTTGAATGTACGTTGTGTGTGGTCAATGGGAAAGATTGTTCCGGGTACTGATGTTCTTCTGCATAAATAATAATTGCCGGATGAGCGATGTTTGATAGATAACATCCGGTGTTTTAATGAAAATAAAAGTCCGAAAGCAAATCAGATTCGGACTTTCTTTATAAAGAAAAGTCGCATACAATTAAGTGTTTCTTCTTTATGGATTGTATTATATATAAACAGATAATTGTACTATGAAAGTAAAGCATTTAGTTGTAGCTTTTCTGTGTATGCTGGGATGTTGTGCGTGTAGCAGTCCGAAAACAGAAGTAAAATCACCGGACGGTCACATCAAGATGACGTTGACGGTAGATGAGAATGGTACTCCGTTTTATAATGTGTCGGTAAATGATTCATTGCTGATAGAAAATTCAAAAATGGGTTTTGTGGAGGGAAACGGTGTTATTCTGGGAGGAGGCTTCCGGATAGAGAAAACCACATTCGACAGCAAAGATGAAACATGGACGCAGCCGTGGGGAGAAAATAAAACCAACCGGAACCATTATAATGAAATGGCTGTCAATCTGATTAATGAGGATCAGGTGCAGTTGACCCTTCGTTTCCGGGTTTTCAATGACGGAGTAGGGTTCCGTTATGAATATAATGTTCCCAATGTGGATTCTCTGATGATAACTGATGAGCTGACTACTTTCCACTTCCGTCAGGACGGTACCTCATGGTCGATTCCTGCGAGTGCCGAGACTTATGAATTGCTTTATAAGCAGCAGCCTATTTCCGAAGTGGAGACAGCCAATACTCCTTTTACCTTTAAGACGGCGGATGGTGTTTACGGAAGTATCCATGAAGCGGCATTGTATGATTTCTCCGAAATGACGCTGAAACAAATCGGAGATTACACTTTGAAGGCGGAACTTACTCCTTGGCCGGACGGTATCAAGGTACGCAAAAGCAACCATTTTACAACTTCCTGGCGTACTATCCAGATTGCTCCGGAAGCTGTCGGATTAATCAACTCTTCCCTGATCCTGAACCTGAATGACCCTTGTGTGTTGGAAACTACTGATTGGATTCGTCCTTTGAAATATATCGGTGTATGGTGGGGGATGCATCTGGGTGTAGAGACTTGGAAAATGGATGAACGCCACGGTGCTACCACTGTCAATGCCAAAAAATATATCGACTTCGCTGCTGCCAATAATATAGAAGCGGTATTGTTTGAAGGCTGGAATGAAGGTTGGGAAAGTTGGGGCGGTATGCAGAATTTTGATTTTACGAAACCTTACGCTGACTTTGACATAGATGAAATAGTACGTTATGCCAAGGAAAAAGGAATCGAAATCATTGGACACCATGAAACAGGAGGAAATATCCCGAATTATGAACGGCAAATGGTTCATGCAATGCAATGGTATACCGACCACAGCATCCACATCCTGAAAACAGGTTATGCAGGAGCTTTCCCGAACGGGCTTTCACATCATGGACAATATGGAGTCAACCATTATCAGAAGGTAGTGGAAACAGCTGCGGAGCATAGAATGACATTGGATGCACACGAACCGATTAAGGATACCGGTATCCGCCGTACATGGCCTAACATGATGACGCGCGAAGGAGCCAGAGGTATGGAATGGAATGCATGGAGTGAAGGAAATCCGCCGTCTCATCATGTAATGTTGCCGTTTACCCGCTTGCTGTCCGGTCCAATGGACTACACTCCGGGAACTTTTGATATTTTGTTCCAGCAAACCAAAGACTCTCCCCGTCGTCGGAAATGGAATGACCAGGATAAGGGGAACAGCCGTGTCAACACAACATTGGCGAAGCAGATTGCCAATTGGGTGATTCTATATTCTCCCTTGCAAATGGCTTCTGATATGATTGAGCATTATGAAGGACATCCTGCTTTCCGGTTCTTCCGCGATTTCGACCCGGATTGTGACGAATCCAAGGCATTGGCAGGAGACCCGGGAGAGTTTGTAGCTGTTGTACGTAAAGCGAAAAATAATTATTTCTTCGGAGCAGCTACCAATGAGGCTCCCCGAACACTGGAAATAAAACTGGACTTCCTGAAACCGGGCAAACAATATAAAGCTGTTATCTATGCCGACGGTGAGAAGGCGGACTGGAAAACGAATCCGGCAGATTATCAGATTACGGAACAAACTGTCACAGCTGAAAATACGCTGACTGTACGTATGGCTGCCGGAGGAGGACAGGCTATTTCGTTCATACAACTTTAAGAAAAAATAGGTTAAGATTTAATAGAGGTTTATTGTGTTAGGGATAGGTTTGGTTTTAAGGTAAAAGATTGTTGAATGATGATAGATTAAGGAAATAAAGTTGGTTAGGTTAGAAAAAACGGTGAACAAGCACAGGGGTTTGTTCACCGTTTTTATTTATCTTGTCTTTTGTATACGAAAAAGATCTTATCCTTTTGCTTCCTGATACATGAAACGTTTGATTGATTTCTTCGCTGTCTTTTCAAATTCCTCGAAATGAATTTTAATCTTGCTGATCTGGCAGTAGTTAGGCAATTGTTGATTCAGTTCGACACGGTTGACTTCCATAGCTTTCTGGATATCGTTTTGCTGCAATCCGTGAGCAAATGCATCGTCAAAATCCGGATAGATAAGCGCCACCAGTTTGTCGTGTTGCAATACGATTAATGATTCCGCCACATACGGCATATTATTCAGTTTGCTTTCTATCTCTTCCGGATAGATATTCTGTCCGCTGGAAGTGAGAAGCATATTCTTGCTACGTCCGCGAACAGTTACATAACCTTCTTCATCCATAACGCCCAGATCTCCTGTATGCAACCACCCGTTTACATCAATGATTTGTGCGGTAGCTTCCGGATTCTTATAATATCCGAGCATCATATTCGCTCCCCTGCAAACAATCTCTCCGGCATGAGTTTTAGGATCCGGGGAATCAATGCGGACTTCCATTCGGGTGGTGGCCTTTCCGCAGGAAGCAAGTTTCAATGTATCCCAACGGCTGGAGCAGATAATCGGACCACATTCTGTCATGCCATAAGCAATGGTGTAGGGGAAACCTATCTTTTTGAGAAAAGCTTCTACTTCGGCATTGAAAGGAGCGCCGCCGATAATGATTTCGTCGAAATTACCTCCGAAGATTTCCATAGCTGCCTGGCGGGCCAACGATTTGATTTTGTCATTGACGATAGGTACTTTGAGCAATAACTTTCCGATTTTGCTATCCACTTTAGGGAGGATATCTTTCTTGATAATCTTTTCTACAATCAAAGGTACGCAAGAGATAACTCTGGGCTTAATCTCCGAGAAAGATTGTGAGATGATTTTCGGAGACGGCATACGTGTCAGGAAATAGATATGCGCACCTGCGGAGAAGCCATATAAGAAATCGTATACCATACCGAAAACGTGTCCCATAGGAAGCATGGAAACGATATGGTCGCCCGGTTTGACGGGAAGCATTTCAAAACAATAGGCCACATTCGACCAGATACTGCGATAGGGGAGCATGACACCTTTTGAATAGCCTGTAGTTCCTGAAGTATAGTTGATAATAGCCAGTTCCTCGGGCCTGTCTTTCCGGTAACAGATATGCTCCGGGCGGAAATTCTTCGGGTAACGTTGACCGTATATCGCATTCCGGTGTTCGAAAGCATACGTCAGTTTTTCATTGCGTGATACCAATGATGAGAAATCGGTGAGTGACGCTATTCCTTCCAACAGGGGCATGGCGTCTTCATTCAGGTTTTCCCATGCCTGGTCGCCGACAAAAAGCAGTTTGGCTTCGGAGTGGTTGACAATATTATGGATATTATCCGCTTTAAATTCATGGAGAATAGGAACAATTACGGCTCCGTAAGTGATAGTAGCCAGAAAAGTGACAGCCCAATGGGCACTGTTACGTCCGCAGACTGCTATCTTGTCTCCCGGCTGAATACCGGCACTTTCTAAAACAATGTGGAATTTAGCTATTTTACGAGCCACATCTTTATATTGGAGGGTAATTCCTTTGTAGTCAGTCAAAGAGTCTTTATCCCAGTTCTTGATAATGCTTTGTTCAATATAGTCGATGAACTGATGTTCTTGTTCCATTCGTTTTTGCACATTTAGTTTAAAACTGCGCAAAATTAATACTTCATTAATGTAAACCGAATTTTACAATTAAGTTTTACGGTTAATTAACGGGGGATGTTTGAACATATTTCGTCCCCCGCCTTATTCGGATTCGTTCACTTCCTCTTTTGATTTTTCGGAGATAAGGAGCAACTTGTCTCCTACATGAAGTTTCAGTGTTCCGTTAGGAATTAAAAACTCATCTCCGCGTTTCACTATCATAACCAATGTTCCTTTGGGAAGATTCATATCCTTCAAGGTATCTGCTTCTTCCAGCATTTCCGTGGTAATGGTCATGTCGCTAAGGTCGGAGTCTATTTCTTCCGGCAGCTCCACTCCAAAGTCATTCCCTGTTTTCTCCAGTGGTTTAGAGAGGTTCAGCATGCGGGCAACGAAAGAAATCGTTGTTCCCTGCACAACCAACGAGACAATGGTAATGAAGAATACGATATTAAAGATAATATTCGAACCTTCCACGCCTGCAACTACCGGATAGGTGGCAAAGATGATAGGTACGGCACCGCGTAGTCCTACCCATGATACGAACAACCGTGATTTCATGGTAATCTTCCGGAAAGGGAGCAGGCAGAGGAACACGCTTAACGGACGCCCGATGAGAATCATAAAGACACCGATCAACAAGGCTACTACTGCTACTTCCAGCATTTCATGCGGATTGACGAGAAGTCCGAGGCAAAGGAACATGATGATTTGGAACAGCCAGGTCAATCCGTCCATAAATGTGTAGATGTCCTTGCGGTGCATGATTTTATTGTTTCCTACCATGATACCTGCGATGTATACGGCAAGGTAGCCGTTACCTTTCAGCAAGTCGGTGATAGAAAAGGTGAAGAATACAAAAGCCAGCAATAATATCGGATACAATGCCTGGTTGTCAATATTGAGTTTGTTCAGCATACGGATAGCCAGCTTTCCGAGTACATATCCGGCACCTGCACCTACCATAAACTGAATGACAAATGAACCGACAATAGCACCGACTCCCATACCTGCCGATTGGATAAACTGTATCAGCACAATGGTCAGCATATACGCCATAGGGTCATTACTACCACTTTCCAATTCCAACATGGGACGGAGGTTATGTTTCAGATTCATTTTCTGCGAACGCAGGATAGCGAATACGGAGGCCGAGTCGGTAGACGACATAGTAGCTGCCAATAACAATGAAGTCGTGATAGGCAGATAAATATTTGTCCAACTCATGCCGGATAGCCACCAGATAAACAATCCGGTGAAAAGGGCAGTGAGTAAAACTCCGACGGTAGAAAGCACGATACCTGGTCCTAAAATGGGTTTGATTTCTTTGAACTTCGTATCCATACCTCCCGAAAACAAGATGATGCTTAATGCAACCATACCAATGAATTGTGCATCTTTGGCGTCATGGAACTGGAGTCCGAGCCCGTCACTTCCGAATAGCATTCCTACTACAAGGAATAGTAATAAAGTGGGCACTCCGAAGCGGTATCCGGTTTTTCCAACAACAATGCTGACGAAAAGTAAGATAGAACCAATAAGTAAGGTGTTTTCTGCTGTAAATATCATAGGCAATATATTATTAAGTTATAAAATTGTCGTATTCGTTCTCACCGTGCGAAGTTACACATTATTAACAACAAATTAAAGGGCTTTTTGGATGTATTTTTGTGAAAAAAGGTAGTTAAATTGTCTAAAAAGATTAATTTTGCACTCAATTAATCTACATCATACTTATGGATTCAAATAATCTTACTCCTTTAAGGAAAGGGATAGTGGGAGTACAATTCCTGTTTGTAGCCTTTGGAGCTACGGTTCTTGTACCGTTATTGGTCGGGCTCGACCCTTCCACTGCTTTATTTACCGCCGGGATCGGTACTCTTATCTTTCACGCTGTCACTCGTGGGAAGGTTCCTATTTTCTTGGGAAGTAGTTTTGCTTTTATTGCTCCTATCATAAAAGCGACGGAACTTTACGGATTACCCGGCACTTTATCGGGCATGGTAGGGGTTGCGCTTGTTTATTTTGTAATGAGTGCGCTTGTCAAGTGGCAGGGGATAAGGGTAATTGAGAAATTGTTTCCTCCGGTTGTCATAGGTCCGGTCATTATTCTGATTGGACTGTCTCTGGCGGGAACCGGTGTGAATATGGCAAAAGAAAACTGGGTGCTGGCCTTGTTGTCGTTGGTTACTGCGGTTATTGTTTCGATGAAAGCGAAAGGACTTTTAAAACTGATACCTATCTTTTGTGGGATTATAGTAGGTTATCTGGCCGCATGGCTTTTCTATGATTTGGATTTATCCGGTGTCAGAGATGCGGCATGGATTGGTTTGCCTCAATTTGTTTTCCCTAAGTTTTCGTGGGAACCGGTGCTGTTTATGATTCCGGTAGCGATTGCTCCGGTGATAGAGCATATTGGTGATGTATATGTGGTCAACACTGTTGCCGGAAAAGATTTTGTGAAAGACCCCGGTCTGCATCGTACTTTATTGGGAGACGGTCTGGCTTGTTTTTTTGCCGGACTGGTAGGCGGCCCTCCTGTAACTACTTATTCCGAAGTAACGGGTGCCATGTCTCTGACGAAGATCACTAATCCGCAGGTAATCCGGATTGCCGCGTTTTCTGCTATCTTATTTTCTGTTATAGGTAAGATCAGTGCATTGTTGAAATCAATTCCGAGTGCAGTGTTGGGTGGAATTATGCTTTTACTCTTCGGTACAATAGCCTGTGCGGGTATAGCCAATCTGGTAAATAATTGTATTGACTTGAGTCGTACAAGGAATATTATCATCGTATCTTTAACATTGACTGTCGGTATCGGCGGAGCTGTTTTTACCTGGGGGGAATTTTCTTTATCCGGTATCGGACTGGCAGCTTTGGTAGGCGTACTCCTTAATTTGATTTTGCCGAGAAATGACTGACCGGAAAGAATAAGTTGATTCTACTATAAATTTCAGGCGCGGACGATACAAAAACATTGCATTGTCCGTGCCTTTATGTAAGATTCAGATTCTATTAGTTATGACAGAAATTTCATAATATCTTCATCTACCGAACTGATACCACCGATTCCGAATTGGTCTATCAACACATTTTTTACGTTCGGAGAAAGGAAAGCGGGGAGGGTAGGACCCAGATGAATGTTTTTCACTCCCAAAGCTAATAAGGCCAGCAATACGATAACGGCTTTCTGTTCATACCAAGCAATGTTATATACAATAGGCAACTTGTTTACATCATCCAAACCGAAGATTTCTTTCAGTTTCAGGGCAATGACGGCTAGTGAATAACTGTCGTTACACTGTCCTGCATCCAGTACACGGGGAATACCGTTGATATCACCTAAAGACAACTTGTTGTATCTGTATTTTGCACATCCGGCTGTCAGGATAACCGTATCGTTCGGAAGTTTCCGGGCAAACTCTGTGTAATATTCACGACTCTTCATACGTCCGTCGCATCCTGCCATGACAAAGAACTTACGAATCGCACCGCTCTTTACAGCTTCTACTACTTTGTCTGCCAAAGCCGTCACTTGCGCATGGGCAAACCCGCCGATAAGAGTACCGTTTTCTATTGCTACCGGTGGCTGGCATTGCTTGGCGTGGGCAATCAGTGCAGAGAAATCTTTTGGTTTTCCGTCCTTACGTTCCGGGATATAATGTGCTCCTTCCAGTCCGCAAGCACCGGTGACATAGATACGATCCTTGTAGCTGGCGTTGGAACGTGGAGGAACAATGCAGTTGCTTGTAAACAGAATCGGCCCGTTGAAACTTTCAAACTCCTCCTTTTGTTTCCACCAGGCATTCCCGTAGTTTCCTGCCAGATGTTTGTATTTCTTTAGTTGGGGATAGTAATGGGCCGGAAGCATTTCGCTGTGAGTATAGATGTCTATTCCCGTACCTTCCGTTTGTTCCAGCAGTTCTTCGAGGTCTTTCAGGTCATGCCCGCTGATAAGGATACCCGGATTGTTGCGTACACCGATATTGACTTCGGTAATTTCGGGATTGCCGTAACTGCTTGTATTGGCAGTATCCAGTTGTGCCATGGCAGACACCCCATGTTGACCTGTCTCCAGTGTAAGTTGAACCAGTTCTTCCATAGTTATATCATTGCGGGTCAGTTCAGCTAATGCATGTTGCATGAAGGCGAAGATTTCCGGTGACTGGTAACCCAGGTTATGTGCGTGCTCTACATAGGCTGCCATTCCTTTCAGTCCGTAGTGCACCAGTTCTTTTAACGAACGGATGTCTTCGTCTGGTGTGCGAAGCACCCCCACTGTTTTAGCCTTTTCTTCAAATTCATCTTCATTGCCGTTCCAAAGACATTCGTCGGGAGCGTTTTTGATAGAAACCTTACCGCCCAGTTCTTTTTTCAAGCGTAGTCCTTCCTTTATTTTCCCAATAATGGCTGCTTTGTCAAAGTTGGCATTGGTAATAGTGATAAAGAGAGAATCATAGATAAATTTGTCCGCTTCTTCGGAGGAATGTCCTTCTTTACGCAGGTATTCGTTGTACACGGCAATTCCACGTATTACAAAGAGTAACAGGTCTTGCAGGTTAGCCACTTCGGATGTTTTACCGCATACTCCTTTTAAGGTACAACCTGTACCCATTGCGGTTTCTTGACATTGATAACAGAACATACTCATAACATTTACGTTTTAATTAGTCTTCTTGATTAATGAACGCAAATGTAGCGCAAAGGTTGCGGGCAGTTCTGTAACTAATGTTACAACAATGAATATTTTTTTGTGGATACCGGCAAACTCTATTGGATAAGCCGGACAAGCTCTTCTTTTTGAAGGATAGTGATCTGTTTCCGGTCGGCAGTGAGTAATCCGTCTTCCTGCATGTGTGCCAATTCGCGTGCCAACGAAGGACGGGATACTCCGAAATAATCACTTAATTCCTGTTGCGACCGGTCGAGGGTGATATGTAACTGTTGTTGCTGCTTATATAGGCGAAGCAAATAAGACGCAATCTTCTGCCTGATAGTCTTGAAAGACATGAAAAAGAGCTTGTCGGATAAAGTCCGTGCGTAGTTGGCAGAAAGGTTCATATAATTTTCGAGAAACTGCTCGTTCTTGCGGAACAATTCCAGAACACTTGTTTTAGGAATTTCTATAACCTCTGTCGGCTCGTTGGCTGTCACCTCCACCGGATAACGATTTTCTTCGCCAAACAGAAAAAGCGGGGCAATCGCTCTGGGGGCGGCAATATCTTCTACCTTTATTAATCTTCCGGAATAGTCTATCATTTCTCCGCGAACACTGCCTTTTGTCAGAATGACGAGGCGGTTGCATACATCCCCCTGCCGTGCCAGAATTTCCCCTTTCTTATAAGAACGGGTGTGGAAACTTATTTCTTCCAGATTGGCGGATAGTTTTTCCGGAGTTATTCCCCGGAATAACGGATTATTGATAAGTACGGGTATCATAGGCTACTCTGTTATTTGAATTTTAATATGAACTTAGTCTCTTTATCATCCGGAATCAATGTTAGGCTACCACCCGAAAGCCTCATAATCTGGCGGGAGATGCTTAGTCCGATTCCGCTTCCTCTTTCTTTGGTCGTAAAGAAAGGGATGAATATATGTTCCGCAATTTCAGGAGGGATAGCAGGGCCATTGTTTTTTATCTCAATCAGTACTTCTTCCGCGTCGTTGCAATGAGCCTGTATCGCAATGCGTCCGCCGGGCTGATTGCCGATTGCCTGCACTGCGTTTTTCAGAAGATTGATAACGACTTGTGAAATGAGATTCTCGTCTGCATGGAGGATCAGGTCGGCGGGAGTCACCTCTGTATGGAAAGTAATATGATTACATGGATTCTGGTGCCGGGTCAGTTCGACCATTCGTTCGATGAATGCTTTCAAATAAAACAAAGAAGGCTCCGGAGTCGGGATACGTGTGAATTTTCGGTAAGATTCGACAAAAGAAAGCAAGCCTTTGCCGGTGGTACTGATAGTCTGCAAGCCATGGCTGATTTCTTCGTCTTTATCTTTCACCATGGACAAAAGTGTATCACTTAACGAGGTGATAGGAGTGACGGAGTTCATAATTTCATGGGTGAGTACACGAGTTAACCGAATCCATGAATCGATCTCTTTTTCATCCAGTTCGATGTTGATATCATTCAGAGCCAGGATACGCAAATGCTCTTTATGAACATTAATTTCCGAAACACGTATGGATAGATTGACTGTTCCCCGTTCGTTATGAAACATGACTTGTAGTTTATCCCCCGGGCGGCAGTTTTCCATTTTTTCCATGAGTGTAGCGTCTACTTTACTTAACTGGCGGATATGTGTGAATATGTTGAGTCCCAGAAGCCGGAGTGCTTCTTTATTCTTCTGATATACAGCTCCATTGTCATTGAGCACTAATAATCCCGTACTCACGAAGTCGAGTATCAATTCGTAATACTTCTCTTGTTGGGCTGTTTCTGCTTTTACATTGTATAAAATGTGTCCCACCCGGTTGAGTGCCTGATTGATCTGCCTGCTTTCCGGAGTACCGTATTCCTCAGGGAAGTGAAAGGAATTATCATTATTTTCCAATGCATCAATCATAAAAAGTACCTGTTTGACGTGGGTACGGTAAAGTCGGATTTGCCATAATATGCATAGGATTAAAAGGCAAATACAGACTCCAAACCATGTATAAGATTGAAGGATACCGAAACGGACGGTGACTGTACAAACGAGTACTGTCAATACGACTCTGAACCAGTACTGCCGTGTTATATATTGAAGATACCGGTTCATAATCCGAATTTTTTCATCTTGTTATAAAGTGTCTGCCGGGTAATTCCTAACTGGGTGGCTACTGCCGACAAATTTCCGGCACAAGCCTCCAATGCTTTCCGTATCATTTGTTTCTCCATATCTTCTAAAGTGGAAATGTTTCTTTCCGGAGATTCTATTTTCCGGGAAGATAATTGAAGGATCTCAGCAGGAATCAGCGGCTCATCGTTAATGATGACAACTTTCTCAATAACGTGCTCCAGCTCACGGATATTTCCGTACCAAGGATGTATTGACAGTTTTTCTTTTGCCGCAGAACTGAATTTCATCGTCTCTTTGTCGTATTGCTTGCAGAAGCGGATCATGAACCTTTCGGCAAGAGGAATAATATCTTCTTTCCGTTTCCGGAGCGAAGGTATCTCTATATGGATCGTATTGATACGATAGAGCAAATCTTCCCGGAATTCTCCGTTATCTACCATTTCTTGCAAATTACGGTTGGTGGCACAAATCAGGCGGATGTCGATCGGCATCGGGCTATTGCT
>ERZ779777.446-NODE-446-length-13988-cov-1.90225_pt1 | contig 13988 bp, 13 predicted proteins | sample MGYA00511254_ERZ779777 | MGnify/ENA primary metagenome ERZ779777 (study PRJEB29588, sample SAMEA2147589) | human gut metagenome | biome: human gut; feature: human-associated habitat; material: faeces | place: Denmark | collected 2008/2010 ... | reverse complement strand
AAGGTTGGGGTCGCGGGTTCGAGTCCCGTTTTCCGCTCCATATGGCGGCATAGCCAAGCGGTAAGGCAGAGGTCTGCAAAACCTTTATCTCCGGTTCGATTCCGGATGCCGCCTCCATATTTTAGATGAAAGTTCCATGAACCTGCCGGGGTGGCGGAACTGGCAGACGCAAGGGACTTAAAATCCCTCGAATCGTGAGATTCGTACCGGTTCGATTCCGGTCCTCGGCACCAAAAACAACTGTTGTGAAATTTCGCAGCAGTTTTTTATTGCTTATTTCTAAAATGGATTTGTCTGTGAGTTATTTTTAACTGACTGATCAGTAAAACAACTTATAATCATTAGTGCATGATGTCACGCTTTGTCATAAATGAGATGAAGCGGTCCGTGTAATATCTGCAGTAGTGGCATGGATAAAATCAATCAGTGCTCTTGCAGATAAAAGAATCTGTTGACCTCGTTGGCCGGCACTGATACTGATTTGTTCATGAAACAGACAGGAACTGTCTATATAAGTAGAAAATTGTTTCTTCATTCCTATCGGTGAACATCCGCCTCTTACATATCCGGTGAGAGCGGGAAGGTCTTTTACATGAATCATTTCAAGATTTTTATTTTTACTAATTCGGGCGGCTGCCTTTAAATCTAGTTCCTTTGAGGATGGCAAGCAAAAAATAATAGGGCCGGTTCTATCGCCTTTTGTCACGATGGTCTTAAAAACTATGGCGGGGTCATATCCGAGGGCGGCAGCAGCGTGGGTGCCTGACAGATTACTTTCTTTGTATTCATAAGATCTTGCGATGTATGGTATTTTTGCCTTATCAAGTATACGCATAACATTGGTCTTCTTTTCTTTACTCATAAAACCTCCTGCTTAGAACATACGCGCGTGCAAAAGCATTGTCAATCAATTATTGCTGATTTTATGCAATTATTATGCAATGTTGATATAAAATTTTAATGGGGATTTTTATACAATTACTCTTCTTTGTGGAATCATTTGGGCGATGGATTTGATTGTCAGAATTGAGAGAGATTTTATGGAAGCACGCTTACCCACAACAACTTGACACCGTCCCATGCAAAGGCAGGCGTAACGGTGAATTAGGAAAATGGTATAATAAAAAAAGAATTTAAGGCAGGTGAGGATATGTATATTTCTGATGTGAGGATTGAGAATTATCGTACATTCCAAGATGTGACATTTCATTTTGACAGTCGTGCCAATTATATCGTTGGAGATAACAATATCGGGAAGTCTAATTTTCTAAGTTTTTTAAAAACAGTTACTCATGGATATGGATTCCGGGAAGCGGATTTTCTTGATGAGAATAATCCGATACGTGTCTTTTTTACTCTTTCCTCTGCAGATATGGGAACAGGGGAATTTGCACATATCGAACTTCGCCAGTTAGTGAGTGAAGTGGTACCGACTCTGATCAATTCTGATACGGGCGAACGATTACCGCTCGAATATATGCGCTGTCTGTTTTATATTGATTATGCCTTAGATGATGTGCCGCGCAACATGGTTACGGATGAAGAGCTTCTACAGATATCTTCCTTATATAAGGATTATCTTTCTGCAGGAGAAGAGACGATTCGAGAGGCGGAAGAACTTTTGGCAAAAAAAGGGCTTCCGGTCAGCTTACCGTCCGATCCTAACTTGGCAGTGGTTAAAATATTGAAAGTTATTTTCACATCGGATAAAGATGCGGCACCGTCCGGTTTTACAATTCGTTTAATGTTTGCGATTGCCTCACATCTGTTGGTTCAGCTTGTGGAAAAAAGAAACAGTAAAGCAATTCCTTTTGAAAATATCATTGTATACAATAAATGGGGAAAACGATTTTTTCCTTTGGTGCTAAGCATCGATGAACCCGAATTGCATCTTCATCCATATCTGCAGAGAGCGGTATTGGCCTTTTTGCAGTCCATTTTAAATAATGAAGAACCTTTTTTTAAAAAACTGATACAAAGAACATTAGGAGTTGACGGACTTGACGGGCAGCTTTTTGTAGTAACTCATTCCACAGATTCTCTGGTAAATGACTATCGGCAAATCATCCGTTTATATTGGAATGAAGAAAAGAAAGTACAGGTGTCTTGCGGAACTACTTTCCATTTCAACCGTGAAATAGAGAAGCATTTGATAATGCATTTTCCCGAGGTCAAAGAGGCACTGTACTCGCGGTGTACTATTTTAGTAGAAGGTGAAACAGAGTATGGTTCGTTTCCTTATTTTGCGAAGACTTTAGGCATTAATTTTGATTATTATGGAATCTGCCTGATCAATGCCCGTGGTGAAAGCTCTATTACAAAAATTTCCCAGTTGATCCGACGTTTTCATATTCCTACAGTTTGTCTTTATGATAAGGATGTAATGGTTGAAAATCCGAAACCTTATGTTTTTTATACTGACTATATTTGTTATGAAATGGATGTGGTACAGGCTTGTATATCCAGTGGGAGTATTGGCGTTTTGAGTCGGGTGATACATTCTGTGGAAGACAGTTCCGATGTGGTAAATTCTTCTCTTGTGAAAAAAGCGGGACAAAAACTTGGCATGGCTCGTGGTTCTTATCCGCCGAGAAAGCTGTCTAATATTTCGAAACGGGATAATCGTTCACTGCAGTTCTACTACTTTGCCTGGCTTTATGGGAATAAAGGGGTCATTGTTGGAAGAGCTATTGGTGAATTTTTAACAGGGAAGGAAATCCCGCCTGCATTTAAGACTGTGATTGAAGCAGCAGTTTCTTATTCAAAGGGAGAAATACTTTAAGGGAAACGGATTCACCAAAATTTAATCGAGTTTATGTTGAAAAAAAGAGTTTGATATTTTAGAATCATAAAGATAACGATTTAGCTGTTTTAATTTAAGGAGGCCGGAATGGGTACAGTTTCGCTACAAGGCCGATCAATTTTAGGGCTGGAAGATTTTAAAGCTGAAGAGATCGAACGGGTGCTTGATGTGGCGGCACAAATGAAAAGAATTGTGTTGTCCGGGAATAAGAAAAAGGATTATCTTAAAGGGAAATCTATTGTTACCGTATTTTCCGAGGCTTCCACCAGGACGCGCAGTTCTTTTGAACTTGCCGGCAAGTATTTGGGGGCGGATGTTATTAATATTACAAAGAGCGGCAGCTCAATGACGAAAGGTGAAAGCCTGCGTGATACATTGCTTACTGTTTCGGCAATGGGAACAGATGCGGTGATTATTCGTAATTCGTCAGAGGGGGCCGCTCTTTTTGCATCCAAAGTAAAAAGCCCGAAGGTAAAGACACCTTTGATTTTTAATGCAGGTGATGGGGCGCATGAGCATCCCAGTCAGACGTTACTTGAACTTTTTACACTTCGTGAAGCGGGAAAGAAGATCAAGGAAATGAAGTATGCAATTATTGGAGATATTCTTCACTCCCGCGTGGCGAGGAGCGATATTTACGGATTTACGAAATTAGGTGCGGAAGTTCATTTAACAGGACCGCGTACATTGGTGCCTAAAAAGTTAGAGGCCATGGGAGCGATTGTGGATGATAAATTGGAAGATGCTTTAAAAGACGCTGATGCTATTAATATCCTGCGCATTCAGCTTGAAAGAGCAGCAGGCGGTTTTTTCCCGACGACCCGTGAATATGCCCGTTTGTGGGGAATTAATCGGGAACGCTTAGCACTTTGCAAACCTGATGTGGCAATCATTCATCCGGGGCCGATGAACCGGGGAATAGAAATTTCTCATGATGTAGCTTATGATGAGCAGTCTTGGATTCAGGAAGAAGTGCGGAATGGCGTTGCAGTACGTATGGCATTGTTATATTTAACGCTGACGGAGGGAAAAGACATTGAAACTGATTATTAAAAATGGAACCATTATAAATCCTGTCCATCATCAACATGAGAAGGGTGATGTGGTGATTGAAGATGGGAAAATCGTGTCTTTGGGAGGCATAGCTGATGTGCCCGGCGCAGAAGTATATGATGCGGAAGGTTTTTTTGTAACGCCCGGCCTGATTGATATGCATGTCCATCTTCGTGAGCCTGGGCAGGAAGCAAAAGAAGATATCCATACAGGAACACAAGCAGCCGCCGCAGGTGGGATTACTCATGTGGTGACAATGGCAAATACAAAACCGGTTATTGATAATATGGCTGTCCTTCGGGCAGTACAGAAGCGGGTTGAAGAGGATGGTGTAGTAAAAGTCAGCATTATCGGTTCCGTATCGAAGGGACTGGAAGGGGAGCAGTTGTCTGAAATGGGGGATTTATCTGCTGCTGGCGCGGTGGCGTTCTCTGATGATGGACATTATGTGGAAAATGCCAATTTCATGCGGCGTGCGATGGAATATGCAGGGCAGCTTGGAAAAATGATTATCGACCATGCAGAAGATATGACGATGTGCAGTGATGGATTTATGAATGAGGGGATCATTTCTTATCAGATGGGAGTGGCTGGGAGGCCGGCTGTAGGGGAGGATATCGCGGTGTCGCGGGATTTGCTCCTTTCACAGTTAACGGGATGCCATATCCATATTGCTCACGTAAGTTCCGCAAAAGCGGTGGAATTGATTCGAGATGCAAAGAAGAAAGGGATTGATTGTTCTACAGAAGTGACAGCGCAGCATTTATATTTCACTGACGATTATTTGAAAAATTATGAATCCGCTTTTAAGATGGCGCCTCCTATACGGACGGAAAAGGATCGGCAGGCATTGATTAATGGACTGCTTGATGGAACGATTGACGCTATTATGACGGATCATGCGCCTCATGCTGACGAGGAAAAGGATGTGCCTTTTAACTGTGCGCCGAATGGAATTGCAGGGCTGGAAACATCTTTGGCATCAACATTGACTGTCCTTTATCATACCGGTAAGATGTCTATCGATCGCATTGTCGAACTGATGGCGGTTAATCCTGCGAAACTTCTCCATATTTCCGGTGGTGTGCTGGAAGAAGAAGGAACAGCGGATATAACTGTTATTGATCCTGACAAAGAGTGGGTAGTCCGTGGAAATGAGTTATATACAAAGTCTCTCTTTACGCCATATGAAGGGATCAGCCTGAAGGGAAAGGCTGTTCTTACGATAGTGGATGGGGAGATTGTTATGAAAGGAGGAAAGGTGGTTAAATGAGGGGCCTGCTGGTTTTAGAGAATGGCGTTCGATTTAAAGGAGATTTGTTGGGGTCAGCAGAGGGAATTGGCGAACTTGTTTTTAATACGGGAATGACAGGATATCAGGAATGTTTTACCGATCCTTCTTACGAAGGGCAGATTCTTGCGTTGACGTATCCCTTGATTGGCAATTACGGCGCTAATAATGAATTTATGCAGAACAGCAAACCTGCAGCTACTGGGTATGTCTTGGATCAAATTACGATTCATCCGAGCAATTGGGAATGTAAAGAAACGATTGCTGATTTTATTGAAAGATATAATGTGCCGTGTCTCTATAATGTGGATACTCGTGCAGTTACCCGTGCCGTACGAAAATACGGTGTCATGAAAGCGATTATTGTCAGAGACGATACTGATGAAAAAATAATTCAGGAGAAATTGGCGAAAGAGCTTCATCGGGATCAGGTTGAAAGCGTAACGGCTGATAAGCCTTATATCTATGGTCATGGGACACATAAGGTATCTTTGCTTGATTGCGGTCTTAAGAAAAACATCTTAGTCAGCCTTGCTAAAAACGACTGTACTGTAACCGTATATCCCTGCCATACCACTGCAGCAGAAATGCTTGCGGATAACCCTGATGGTATATTTCTGAGTCCCGGTCCGGGGGATCCTCTCGATGTACCTTATGTCATCAGTACGGTTAAGGAATTGATCGGGGAAAAACCGATTTTCGGCATCTGCCTTGGTATACAGATGCTTTCTCTGGCATTGGGAGCGCATACTTTTAAGCTGCCTTTCGGGCACCGCGGATCAAATCATCCGGTGAAAGATCTGCGTACAGGGCGTGTCTATATTACCAGTCAAAACCATGGGTATGCTGTTTCTGATGAGGGCCTGCCGGAATGTATAGAAGTGACTCACAGAAGTGTTAATGATGGAACGATTGAAGGGTTCTGCCATAAAACTCTGCCGATTCAGGCAGTACAGTACCATCCGGAAGCATCACCGGGACCGACGGATAATTTTTACCTGTTTAAAGAATTTGTAAAGGCAATGGAGGATGCAAAAAGATGACAAAAAAGAATGTAAAGAAAGTCTTAGTCATTGGTTCCGGTCCTATTGTCATCGGTCAGGCGGCTGAATTTGACTATGCGGGGACACAGGCCTGCCGTTCTTTAAAAGAAGAGGGAATGGAAGTTATTCTTGTCAATAGCAACCCGTCAACCATTATGACAGATGTGGATATTGCGGATCGTGTCTATATCGAACCAATTACATTGCCTTTTGTGACGGAAGTTATAAAGAAGGAACGTCCTGATGCTCTACTTGCCACCTTGGGCGGGCAGGTCGGCTTAAATATGGCGGTGGATCTTTCAGAGGCAGGCGTCTTAGAAAAATATGGTGTGGAATTGCTCTTCACTCCATGCTATCAAGCATGCGGAAGATCGTGAGTTGTTCAAGCGCGCGATGAATGAGATCCATCAGCCTGTTCCTGAAAGCGGTATTTTTGATGAACTGGAACCGGCAGTAACTTTTGCTGATAAAATCGGCTATCCTGTTATTATTCGTCCTGCATATACGCTCGGGGGCACAGGCGGCGGTATTGCCCATGACCGCTATGAAATGGAGGAGATTTCCAATCGTGGTATTAAATTATCCCCTATTAATCAGATTCTGGTAGAACGCAGTGTGGCTGGCTGGAAAGAAGTGGAGTTCGAAGTGATGCGTGACAGTGCAGATAATTGCATTATTGTCTGTGCTATGGAAAATATCGATCCTGTCGGCGTCCATACAGCCGACACAGACACTAACAGATGGTCAGTACCAAATGTTGCGTACCGCTTCTTTAGATATTATTCGTTATCTCCAAATTGAAGGCGGCTGTAATGTGCAGTATGCGCTGGATACGAAAACAAATAATTACTATGTAATCGAAGTGAATCCCCGTGTCAGCCGTTCTTCTGCGCTGGCATCCAAGGCGACGGGCTATCCGATTGCGAAAGTGGCGGCGAAGATTGCTTTGGGGATGCATCTTGATGAAATCACGAACAGTATTACAAAGCGTACGAAAGCATGTTTTGAGCCGTCTATTGATTACATAGTCGTTAAATTCCCCCGATGGCCTTTTGAAAAGTTTACCCTGGCGGATCGTTCAATTGGGACGCAGATGAAAGCCACTGGGGAAGTCATGGCACTTGACCGTACTTTGGAAGGGGCTCTGTTGAAGGCACTCCGGTCATTGGAGGTAGGAGAAGGCTACCTTCACTTGAAAAAATTAGATGGGCAATCCTTATATGACATCCGTTGTCTTTTGAGTCGAATTGATAATGAACGTCTCTTCGTCCTGGCAGAAGCACTTCGTCGTGGTATTGAACCGGAAGAGATCAATAGGATCACCAAGATCGATTTGTTCTTTATTTACAAAATCCAAAATATTATCAGGATGGAACGCCGACTGCTTAAGGAAGGGCTGACGGAAGAAACATTAAAAGCGGCCAAACGCATACAGATGCCTGACCCGGCTATTGCCCACTTTGCAGAAATCTCCATAAAAGATGTAGAAAACTTCCGGAAGAAATTTAATTTGCATCCTGACTATAAAATGGTAGATACTTGTGCCGCTGAGTTTGAATCTTACACTCCTTATTATTATTCTACTTATAGCAGTGAAGATGAGGTGAAACCGCAGGGAGAAAATGCGGTCATTGTTTTTGGATCCGGACCGATCCGTATCGGACAGGGAATCGAATTTGACTATTGCTCTGTTCATGCTTCCTGGGCATTGCGAGGGGCGGGGAAGAAATCTATTGTTATCAATAATAATCCTGAAACTGTATCTACGGATTTTGATACATCAGACTCTCTGTATTTTGAACCGCTCTCGGAAGAAGATGTACTGGAAATTATTGAAAAAGAAAAGCCGGAAGGCGTTATTTGCCAGTTTGGGGGACAGACAGCAATCAATTTAGCAACGCCTATGGCAAAAAGGGGAATCCGTATTATTGGCTCCTCTAATGAAAGTATAGATATGGCGGAAGACCGTGAACGCTTTGATACACTTATGGGACAGCTCGGTATAGCAAGACCGAAAGGCTGTCTTGTAGAAAGTGTGGAAGAAGCTATGGAAAAAACGCAGGATCTGGATTATCCGCTTATTGTACGGCCCAGTTATGTGCTTGGCGGCCGTGCGATGCAGATCGTTTATGATCAGGCTGAACTGCGCCAGTATCTGAAGGAGGCCGTTGTAGCTTCTCATGAACATCCGGTCCTTATTGACCAGTACATGGTTGGCCGAGAAGTAGAAGTGGATGCGATTTCTGATGGTATTGATGTATGCATCCCGGGAATTATGGAACAAATTGAACGTTCCGGTGTTCATTCCGGCGATTCTATTGCTGTTTATCCGCCTCAGCATCTAACACAGGAAACGATAGAGACTTTGACCGATTACACACGGAAAATTGCGCGAGCGATGAATGTTAAGGGCCTTATCAACATTCAGTTCATTGTTGTCGGTAATAAAGTTTATGTTATTGAAGTGAATCCGCGTGCCAGCCGTACGGTTCCCTTCATGAGCAAGATTACAGGAATCAACATGGTGGAGCATGCAACGCGAATTGCGCTTGGCGAATCTTTGGAATTGCAGGGACTGCCGCTGGGTCTTGTTCCTGATAAAAATTATGTAGCCGTTAAAGCACCGGTATTTTCATTCTCTAAGTTGGGACTTGTGGAAATCAAGCTGGGACCGGAAATGAAATCAACCGGTGAGGTTATGGGAATCGGGCATACATACCAGGAAGCACTCTATAAAGCCGTTGTTGCCGCAAATCTTATGATTCCTGCCAAAGGAAATATTCTTATTACTGTTAGTGACAGGGATAAACCGGAAACGGCGGAACTGGCAAAGCGATTTGTAGAACTTGGTTATCACCTAATCAGCACGTCCGGTACAGGCGAGTATTTCAAGAATCGCGGTATTCCGGTAGAAATAATCAGGAAGATTCATGAGAAGGGAGAAAACTGTGAGAAGTATTTGAAGTCAGGAAAGGTAGACATGGTACTGAACACTATTTCTTACGGAAGTCAGATTGAACAGGAAGGCTACGACCTGCGGCGCATTGCGGTCGAATTGGCGATTCCCTGTCTTACCTCTTTGGATACGGCAAGAGAAGTACTCCGTGTTATGGCAGAGGCGGCCGGTGAAAACCGGAATGTAGAAGCCATCCAGGATTATATCGGGGAGAATTAATTATGGCCGGTTATGTAGAAAAGGGTGTTATTCGTCTTCATGAAAAAGTGGGGCATGATATCTGGAGAATGCAGATTGAACTTCCACAGACTGCTAAATCGGCACTGCCAGGACAATTTATTCATATAAAAATTAACGATCCCAGCAAATTGTTGCGGCGGCCTATTTCTATCGCAGGCATTGAACCGGGAAAAGGCCTTGTGGAAATTATTTATCGAATTGTTGGTAACGGGACGGAAGCCATGGCTCATATGAAAATAGGGGATGTTGTTGACAGCCTTGGGCCATTGGGAACCTCTTTTTCCATGGATAAAGGACATATTGTAGGGGTTGGCGGTGGTGTAGGAATCGCACCGATCCTTTTCATGGCACGTTATGCAAAACGGGGACAAATGACAGTTGTCATCGGTGGAAGAAATAAAGAAGAAGTATTCTGGAAAGACCTTTTCCCTAAAACTTTGAAACAATTAATTGTAACAACAGATGACGGTTCTTATGGGATTAAAGGATTCTCCGTATCTGTTCTGCCTGAACTTTTTGCAGAAGAACAGGTAGATGAGGCCTGTATCTGCGGTCCCGGTATCATGATGAAAACAGCGGCGCAAATGGCAGCGGATGCAGGAATATACTGCGAGGTTTCCATGGAACGCCGGATGGGCTGCGGCACGGGAACATGCTTGGCGTGTGTTTGCGATAAAGTTGACGGCGGGCATTACAAAGTCTGTCTTGACGGACCGGTATTCAATGCACAGGAGGTTTGCTTATGAGTACTGATCTGAATGTGAATTTCCTTGGTATAAGGATGAAAACACCTATTATTGCGGCGTCAGGGACTTTTGGATTTGGCGTGGAATATAAGGATTACATGGACTTATCGCAAATCGGAGCAATTTCCTGTAAAGGGATTGCTATTACGCCTTGGGACGGTAATGAAGGCGTTCGTATCGCAGAAACGTCATCAGGAATACTGAACTGCATTGGCCTCGAAAATCCCGGTACTAATGTTTTTAAGAAAAGGTATCTGCCTGAGTTAAAAAAGTACGACGTACCGGTGATTTGTAATATTGTAGGAAAGAACCCGGAAGAGTATGGCATGGTTGCAAAAGCATTGTCTGTGGAAGGCGTAGATGCTTTTGAAGTCAATATTTCCTGTCCGAATGTAAAGTGTGGAGGGATTGCTTTTGGTTCTGATCCCCATATGGCGGCAGAAGTGACGAGAGCCGTAAAAAGAAATACTGATTTGCCTGTCATCATGAAACTGTCTCCCAATGTGACGGATATAGTTTCTATAGCCAGAGCGGTAGAAGATGCTGGGGCGGATGCAGTGTCGCTCATAAATACGCTTCTTGGTCTTGCAATTGATGTCAAAACGCGGAGGCCGATACTTGGTAATGTGACTGGCGGATTATCAGGCCCTGCGATAAAACCTGTGGCGCTTCGTATGGTATGGCAGGTGGCACATGCTGTTCACATCCCCGTTTGTGGAATGGGGGGGATCATGACTGGTACTGACGCAGTGGAGTTTATGATGGCCGGTGCGGATACTGTGCAGGTGGGAACAGCATCATTAGCAAGTCCCTATGCAATTCCAAAGATCACTGATGAATTACGTATGTGGTGTGAAAAAAATAATATTTCTGATGTAAATAGCATAGTAGACACGTTACAAGTCTGAAAGAGGTGACAGAGGGATATCTTTGCCACCTCTTTTGATAGGCTAAAATATAAATTTATTTTGATGATATATTACACATGGACATCATATGTAGAGGAAATTATGGAAAAGTCATATTTGGTGCAGATGAAGTTTTCTTCCGCGATGAACAGATATTTTAATGTACCTATAAAAACGGTTCTTCGTCAAAACTTACGTGGAATTTCCATAAGAGAGAAGATCGTGATGTTACCCACATCACTGAAGGACAAATTACTTCCGACAGGAATACCGTATAGAATAGAGGAAATTAAAATTTTATACTGAGAAAAACGCTATACTAATTATTCAACACTATTCTTATTGATGCATGATATATAAGGAAGATTGATTTTATAAAATATCAGGAGAATAAAGTATATGTTTTATATGCGGAGAACATATAAGTTCCTGTACTTTTGCTATGTTCGGGTTTAGATGATAAAATAATAAAATAAGTTTTTATAGGTGTGGGATATCAGAATGAGCCAATTTCTTACTCACGTATATGGACAGGAAAAATTAAAAAGGGAGCTGAAGCTTTTGATGGAAAATCATAGGTTACCGCATACTATGATTTTTTACGGTGATGATGGGCTGGGAAAAACAACAGCTGCTTTTGATTTTGCAGATTTTCTCACAGGGGCATCTGAAAAAATATGGGTGGAAATTAAAAAGATAAAAAGCAGTAAAAATGAAAAGCTTCTGGAAAATCTGAAAGGAGACCGTGTTTGGTATATCCGGCCTATGGGAATGGAACTTAAAATTGACCAGTTCCGCGCCTTTATGGAGGAAATGGCTTCCTTTGATGAAAAATTGCGTGTATGTATTATCGATGATGCGCAGAAAATGAACCAATACGCGGCGAATTCCTTCCTGAAAACCTTGGAAGAACCGGTAGAAAATCTATATTTTATTCTTGTTACTTCTGATATAAATGCACTTTTACCGACGATTGTTTCACGAGGGGAAAGATTTCCTTTCTTTCCGTTAATGGAAAATGAGTTTTATTACTTAGTGGAGACAGTGGCTGAAGAATTTAATTTTGACGGGACAGTAGGGAAGGAAACAGCGTTCAAGGTTTCTGAAGGTAATCCTGGCGTTGCTAAAGATCTTTGTGGTGAAAAAGGGATGATGCAGTTGGACGTGGCCATGAGGTTTTGGGAAACGGTCACAACATCTTCAACAGCATTTTCTTCTTTATCTGCATGGACATTTAAGGAACGGGAGGATTTTTTGGTTTTGCTTCGATGGGTTATTATCATCGGACGGGATCTCATGATTGGCGCTGAAACTACCGATGATCAGCTGGAGAAATGTATGCAATGGTCTGATCGGGAGAAGCGGCTGTTGAAATATTGGACTGACGGCCGTGCGATAGAGGCATTAGCTGTCTTGCAAAAAGCAGAATCGGCGTGTCGGCGTTATATCTCCACTAAAAATATATGGGATATGATTTTAATTCAATTACAGCACATACAGAAAGGCGATTATATATGGAACAAGTAGTAGGAGTTCGCTTTAAAAAAGCTGGCAAAATTTATTATTTTGCTCCTAATAACTTGCATTTACAAATCAATGACGGGGTTATTGTAGAAACATCCCGCGGTATGGAATATGGGCACATCGTAACGATACCGGCGGGAGAAAGAGTATCCGAGGATAATGGACCGCTAAAACCGGTTGTTCGTAAAGCAACTGTAAAAGATATGGTACAACTGGAGCGAAATCGAGAAAGAGAGAATTCGGCTTTTGCTGTTTGCATTGAGAAAATTGAAAAGTTCAAGGTACCGATGAAACTCTTACGTACAGAATATACTTTTGACAGAAGCAAGATTGTATTCTTTTTCACAGCAGAAGGCCGCGTTGATTTTCGTGAATTGGTAAAAGAGTTAGCTTCTGTTTTTCATACGCGCATTGAATTAAGGCAGGTGGGGGTCAGGGATGAGGCGAAACAGGTCAGCGGTATTGGTTCCTGCGGAAGACCGCTTTGTTGTGCGACTTATTTGGGGGAATTTGCCCCGGTTTCTATTAAAATGGCAAAAAACCAGGGATTATCTTTGAATCCTGCTAAAATATCCGGCGTTTGCGGGCGTCTTATGTGCTGCCTTCGATATGAAAATGACCAGTATACAGGAGATCATTCACGAAAGAAATGCTGCTGCGGCGCGCAGGAGTCCTATAAAATATTTCGTGTCGGAATGAAAGTTATCACTGACGAAGGTGAAGGACAAGTTGTCTATGTAAATCTGCAAAAACACAGTGTGAAAGTACAGTTGGAAGGCGGACGGACGAAAACGATGCAATGGGATGTGGTGGAACCGGTGGAAAATGAATAATTGGGTTTTAAATGAGGGAGAACGGCTGGATGATTTGGTTAGGGGCGATATGAAAATTATCCAGAGGCCGGATCAATTTTGCTTCTCTTTGGATTCTATATTGGTGGCTCACTATGTTTTGATTCGCAAAAAAGACAGGATTGCTGATTTGGGAACCGGCACGGGAGTTATTGCGCTCTTGCTTTCCACACTTGGCGGTGAAGATATTACTGCGTTTGAAATTAATCCGGTAATGGCGGATTTAGCTCGTAGAAATGTGAATGGGAATAACAAATCAGATTGTATAAAAGTCGTGGAATGTGACTACAGGAATGTAAAGAAGATTTATCCGACGGGAAGTTTTGACTCTGTTGTGGTAAATCCGCCTTATCGGGAAATAGGAACCGGTCGAATGAATCATTGCAAAGGTGTAGCCAGCGCCAGTTATGAATTAAATGTAACCTTGGAAGATATTTTTCATACAGCACAGTATCTTTTGAAATATGGCGGTCGTCTAACTATGGTTCACCGTGCGGATCGTTTAGTCGATTTGATTACGCTTGGCCGCAGGTACAAAATGGAAGCCAAACGGATACGCCCCGTATATGCCCG
>ERZ779777.397-NODE-397-length-16041-cov-2.13043_pt1 | contig 16041 bp, 17 predicted proteins | sample MGYA00511254_ERZ779777 | MGnify/ENA primary metagenome ERZ779777 (study PRJEB29588, sample SAMEA2147589) | human gut metagenome | biome: human gut; feature: human-associated habitat; material: faeces | place: Denmark | collected 2008/2010 ... | reverse complement strand
TTTTGTTGGGCTTGGCGGTGTGGGAATGTGTGCGCTTGCCAGAATCTTAATTGATAAGGGCATTACTGTTTCCGGTTCTGATGTGTCGGATTCAGCTGTTTTACAGGAACTTAGGAATAAAGGAGCTGCCGTCTTTATTGGGCATAAGCGGGAAAATATAAACAATGCGGATGTACTGGTAGTTTCTTCAGCCATTGGCATGGATAATCCTGAGCTGCAGGAGGCCAAAAGTAGAGACCTGCCGATTTTCCATCGATCTGATGTATTGGCGGCCATTTTCAAATGGGGAAAAGGCATTGCAGTAGCCGGTGCACATGGAAAATCAACCACGTCAGCAATGATCGGGCAGATTTTTCATGTGGCAAAGATGGATCCTACAATTGTTTTAGGCGGATTCACGGATTATCTTAAAGGAAACTCATGTTTGGGACATGGTGAACATATCATCGCGGAAGCTGATGAAAGTGATGGCTCCTTTTTAAAATTCGCTACGTTTCTTTCTGTAGTAACTAATATAGAGGATGATCATTTAGACCACTATGGGACAGTAGAAAATATAAGAAAGGCCTTTGTTGAGTTTCTTAACCATGTTACTTATAAAGATGGGGGAGCAATTGTTTGTACCGATAGTGAAGGTGTACAGGCTATACTGCCGCAAATAAAGAAAAAGGTTATTTCTTTTGGCATAAATGATTCTGCTGAATATCGTGCGGTGAATAAAAGATATGAAAAGCAGAATATGCTGTTTGATGTGTATCACTATAAAGAAAAACTTGGAACGGTATCTTTGCAGATTCCAGGGATTCATAATGTCAGAGATGCTTTGGGAGCCATTGTGGTAGCATTATATTGTGGAATTTCTTTTGAAACAAGTGTAAAAGCGTTATCAGTGTTTTCCGGCGTTAAGCGTCGGTTTCAGACAAAAATGAAAGAGCATGGGGTTTGGATCGTAGATGATTATGCCCATCATCCGACTGAAATAGCAGCAACGTTAAAAGCAGCCAAAGAGATGGGAAGGCATCGAGTTATTTGTGCATTTCAGCCACATCGATACTCTCGGACAAAATTGCTGCAAGAAGAGTTTTCAGAAGCATTTATTGATGCTGATGTCTTGTTTTTTACTGATATTTATGCAGCCGGTGAATCCCCTATTCAGGGAATAGATGGAACATTGATTCCAAATCTTGTGAAAAGGCGGTTCCCGGATAAACCAATTAATTACGTGAAGAATGTAGAAGATTTGCCCAAAGAGCTTTATAAGGTCATAAAACCTGATGATATGCTGATTACTATGGGCGCAGGGAATATATATATGGCAGGCGAAATGCTTGCGAATCTTATGAAAGGAAAGGGTTTATCCAGTGATTACAAAAAATAATACAGTAGCTGTTTTAATGGGAGGCGTATCTCGTGAGGCGGATATATCCAGGAAAACAGGAACGGCTATTCTTCAGGCGCTGTTGTCTTTGGGGTACCATGCGGTAAAAGTTGAATATAATCCGTCTTGTGTCCTTAAACAGCTTAAAGCAGTCGGGGCGGAAGTTGTTTTTATTGCACTTCATGGGAAATATGGGGAAGATGGAACAATTCAAAGTATACTTGAGTTAAGCAAGATTCCGTATACAGGATCGGGAGTTTCCTCAAGTGCTATTACGATGGATAAGATTATCAGCAGTAGAGTTTTTAAAGATGCCGGTGTCCGGATGGCTTTTTCAAAACCGTATTATTTAAAAAACGGAATTGATACCGTGGCGGAATCCATTGAAAAGAATTTTAAGTTTCCAGTTGTGTTGAAACCGGCATGTGAGGGATCTACGATTGGGCTCGAAATTGTTTATGAAAAAGAGAAATTAAAAGAGGCATTAAAAAGAGTGTTTGCCATTGAATCCAGAATTTTGGCAGAAGCTTATTTAGATGGAAAGGAATTTACCATAGCGGTCCTGAATGGTAAAGCTTTGCCGATTATTCAGATATGCCCTCATTCAGGACAATATGATTTTCACTCTAAATATACGAGTGGTGCAACCGATTATATAGTACCTGCACCATTGCCGGGAGCCGCGGCTGATGAAATGACTCGTATGGCGATTTTAGGATATGAGGCTGCAGAGTGCAGCGGGGTGGTCAGATTTGATTTTCGCACCGATAAAAGAGGAACGCCTTTTCTGCTTGAAGCGAATTCTATTCCGGGAATGACGGAGACAAGTCTTGTACCTAAGGCTGCTGCGGCAATCGGTATGGATTTTCCGTCTTTGTGCGAAAATATTTTGCTGAAAGCTGGTGTTGGTAAAGTATAATACGTGTCAAGGTGGTTTAGAATCATGGGTGAAAAGAAAGCTTTTAAGAAGTTCCCAAAGAAGCAGCACATAAAAAATGACACCCCATCTGTTCAAGAGAGGGTTGAGGAAGTTTATGATGACGGCCGAGTGCTGTTAAAAGAGAAACCTCATAGAAACGGCAGGCATCCAGTATCCTTTTATGGAGCCGGAAAAATTAGAATGTATGCCATGTCAGTGTTTGCGTTATTTTTTATGATATTTTTAACACTGCTATTATTTCCGATACCCTTTGGGCAAATCCAGATCTCGGGAACACGGAGCATCACGTTGGAAGATGTCCTGTTTGAGGGAAATGTTTCCACACCGATTAATATATTGCAAATCAGCACAACTAATCTAGAGGAACGGCTTACCCATGATATTCGAATTCAAACCGTTAGGGTGAAGAGGAGCTCGCCTTTCACCATTTCTGTGGAGATTACGGATAGAAAAGTAGTGGCTGTCATGCAGGGGGAATATGCCTACATATTTCTGGATAAAGAAGGAACAGTCGTTCAAACAGAACCGTCTATTAAAGGAATGGTTTTTCCAATGATAACAGGAAAGAAATTGGGAAATGTCCTTCTTGGGGATAAACTCGATGATGCACAAATCCATACAGCATTAGAATTCATTAACGGGCTTACTGAAGACGGCATCAAAATATTTTCGGAAGTGAATGTGGGAAATACGGATAATCTGATGGCCTATACAAGAGGTGGGATATCCGTCCATTTAAAGAATGGAACGGATATGGAAAAAAAGGCGGCGCTTGCGGAAAGTATGGTGAACGATGTCAAGGCGAGAGGATTGTCTGTTGAGTATCTGGATGCCAATTTGGCAGCACCCTTTATTAAATTGAAAAGGTAGTGTAATATTTTGGGAACATATACAATATATATGGCGAATCTTTTCAAAGTATTGTAGAATATAAAATATATTATTATGAAACAAATTGAACATAATTGTAGTATATCGCAAGTACCAGAAGGAGGAGCGAAAATGGGAGATTCTGAAATCGCAAAAATTAAAGTCATCGGTGTAGGTGGCGGTGGAAATAATGCCGTTAACCGCATGATTGAGGCAAATATATCCGGTGTAGAATTTATTGCTGTAAATACGGAGCTTCAAGTGTTGAATCAGTCCAATGCACCGACAAAGATACAGATTGGCGAGAAGCTGACACGCGGTCTGGGGGCAGGCGCTAAACCTATTGTTGGTGAACAGGCCGCAGAAGAGTCGCGTGAAGATTTATCAAAAGCCCTTAGTGGTGCCGATATGGTATTCGTTACCGGAGGAATGGGGGGGGGCACAGGAACCGGTGCGGCTCCTGTAGCAGCTCTTTGTGCCAGGGAACTTGGCGCATTAACCATTGCCGTAGTTACAAAACCGTTTAGTTTTGAAGGTAAGGTTCGTATGAAAAATGCACTGGAGGGCATTGAGAAGTTAAAGGGAAATGTAGATGCCATTTTGGTTGTTTCTAATGATAAATTACTTCAGATTTTTGATAAAAAAACACCATTGAGAGATGCATTTAAAACGGCTGATGAAGTGCTTCGTCAGGGGATTCAGGGGATTTCTGATCTGATTACTGTCCCCGGGGTTATTAATCTTGACTTTGCAGATGTCAGGACGATTATGAGTGATCAAGGTGAAGCACTGATGGGAATTGGCATGGGGACAGGTGATAATCGTGCAAGCGATGCGGCAACCATGGCTATTAACAGTCCGTTATTAGAACGTAGCATTGACGGTGCCAAAGGTATTATTATCAATATCACGGGAAATGAAGATCTCGGGCTTTTTGAAATCAATGAGGCGTCTCAGATTATAACGGAAGCCGCCGACCCTGATGCAAATATTATTTGGGGAACATCTGTCGATTCGACACTTGATAATGATACCGTTAAAATTACGGTTATTGCAACAGGATTTGAAGAAAGAGCAAAAACTGCGGCAGGAACCAGTACGTTTAGAGGCAGCATTCATACACCCGGTATTGCGGTTCCTGAATTTTTGAAAAAATGATAGTAAGCAGGGCCACACCGCAATCGCAGTGTGGCTTTTTTTGTAAGGAGAATGTTATGAGATGTCCTTTTTGCAGCAGTCTTGATACAAAAGTGACTGATTCACGTGATACAGATGATGGTGCGTCTATTCGCAGAAGGAGGCAGTGTTTATCTTGTAATCGTCGGTTTACAACCTATGAAACTGTTGAACAAGCACCATTACGCGTAGTGAAGAAAAACGGATCCCGTGAAATGTTTGATAGGAATAAGTTGAGAAATGGCCTTGTCAGAGCTTGTGAAAAAAGAAATATTTCATCCCGTCAGATCGAAGAAATCGTTAATTCTGTAGAACGAACTGTCAGAAATGAATTGAAACAGGAGGTTCCTACTGAAGTTATCGGTAATCTTATCATGGAAGAACTGCGTAAATTGGATCAGGTTGCCTATGTCCGCTTTGCATCGGTATATAGGGAGTTTAAAGATTTAAGCAGTTTCATGAGCGAACTCGAAACGCTAATGAAAAATGGTAAAACAGAAGGAACCGATAGTAAAAATGATCAAAATTAATACGATAGAAACGTGTTTTAATGCTCACGAAGAAACTTTATTGGCAACGAAAAAACTTTTCCCTGTAATTCGCCAAATGGCTGAAATATGTCAAGATGCAATGATAACCGGACATAAGATTCTTATCTGTGGTAATGGCGGCGCAGCATATTGCTGCGGAGTTTATTGGAAGGTTTCATAACGAGCGGCGGGCGCTTCCTGCAATTGCCCTTAGTACAGATACATCTATCTTGACATCTATCGCAAATGACTATAACTATTCCCAAGTTTTTTCCCGGCAGGTACAAGGACTTGGGCGCGCTGGAGATGTATTCTGGGGGATATCCACCAGCGGAAATAGCGAAAATGTGAATAAAGCGATTATAGAGGCTAAAAACAAGAGGATGATAACTATTGCCTTAACTGGTAAGACTGGAGGGGAGATGATTGATATTTGTGATGTTGCACTTGTGATTCCCAGTGATAGTACGGCGAGAATTCAAGAAATGCATATATTATGTGCCCATATCATTTGTCAGTTGATTGATGACATTGATTGGGGTAAATAATAATGCGTATTGGGAAAAAGGCGATACTTTTTGATCGGGATGGTGTTCTTAATATTGATTCCGGATATGTATACCGATATGAAAATATCCGCTGGATTGATGGTGCGAGAGAAGCGGTTGCCCGGTTAACGGAAGAGGGATGGCTTTTGTTTGTTGTTACCAATCAAAGCGGTGTGGCGCGTGGTTTCTATACGGAGAAAGATGTGATGAAACTGCATAAACAAATGAATAAAGAATTTAGGAAATATGGTGGAAATATTACTGAATTCTTTTTTTGCCCACATCTGAATGGTGCAAAAATTTCCCGCTATAACATGGACTGTGACTGCAGGAAACCTAAGCCGGGGATGATTTTACAGGCGATTAACAAGTATGGATTGATTAAAGAAAACACATTTTTGGTCGGTGATAGCAGAAGAGATATAGAAGCAGCGGCCCGTGCGGGTATAGAAGGTTTTTTATTCGAAGGGGATAATTTAAATCTTTTTCTGAAAAATATTTTTCGGGAAAAAGGATAACTAGATAGATGAAAGATTACAAAAATATACTGGTTATTAAAATGAGCTCATTGGGGGATATAATTCATGCGTTGCCTTCACTTTATGCTTTGAGGGAGCTCTTTCCAGATGCGTGCATTACCTGGGCGATACATGAAAGTTTTGCGAAGATACTTCCGGGAAAACCGTGGATCGACAATGTATATGTTATTGATCGAAAACGAATAAAGAAAATAAATTATTTGCTCCAGGTAAGGAAGGATTTGCATAAAAAACATTTTGATCTTGTGATTGATTTGCAAATGATTGCAAAGAGCGGATTAATTTCATTTCTAACGGGCTGTCATGAACGGATTGGCTATAATGATGCACGGGAATGCAGTGGATTATTTAGCCGTGCCATTTCCGGCAAATATAAAAATGGGCATATCATTGAACAGCTTTTAGATGTAATACGTTACTTGGGATGGCAGGGAAACGGAATCCATTTCCCGCTCCATGACTATAAAAATGAATTGTTAGTTGTGAGAAAAAAGCTTTCTGAGGCAGGTGTAATTGGGAAATATGTACTTCTTGTACCCGGAACAAGAGGTGAAAATAAAAAGTGGCCCATTAAATATTGGGGAGGGTTGGCAAAACGATTGGCCAAGAAGGGGATTTTCTGTATTATATCTGGAACTGTGGGTGAAAAGTCTATGGCAGATGAAATCCGCAGAATAGCACAGTCAAAATATGTAGTAGATTTCATAGGTAAAACAAATTTATTAGAATTGATAGCATTGGAAAAGATGGCTGCTGTCCATATATCATCGGACACAGGACCGCTCCATATTGCCAATGCTGTTGGAACTCCTATTATTGCGTTATTTGGCCCCACACTTCCTTATCGGAGCGGTCCCTATGGAAATCGTTATAGTGAGGTTCTTCTGGCGGAGACCCCTGGCCATGAAGTTACAAATATGGGTACAATTTCAGTAGAGGCTGTTTATGATTCATGTATGAAAAAACTATCGTTGTGAATTGTTTGTGCATCAGATTGTTGAAGAAACAAGTAGTGTATAAGGAGAAATTTGGTTGGAGCATATCACAAGCAAAAACAACCGCTGGATCAGATTGGCAATCCGTCTCAAACAAAAAAAGTACAGGGATAAGAATAAAATGTTTCTGATGGAGGGGCTCCGTAATGCGGAAGATGTTCAGAATCAAGAGATAAGTGATATTGTATGCCTGGTTCAGTCGGGAAGAGCAGAGAATGGATCAGTGCAGCACATTTTTGAACGGGGGGAAAATCTGCACTGGCTATTTTGTGAAGTTGAAGAACCGCTGATGCGTTTAATTTCGGGTACAGAAAATGGACAGGGAATCATCTTATTGGTGAAACAGCCATATGTTATGGATTATCCCCAGTTATTAAATGGTTTGCATGGTAAATATGTTTTGTTGGATACAGTCCAGGATCCCGGAAATGTTGGGGCGATTATCAGGACGGCTGCCGCGGCTGGGTGTAGTGGAGTTCTTTTGACAAAGGGGAGTGCAGATCCATATTCGGAGAAAGTGGTAAGGAGTTCTATGGGCAGTATTCTTAGACTTCCGATATATCATGATTTGGACATAGAATTTTTAAAAGAAATTAAATCTTTTTCGAAGGTTCCTTTTATTGGAACATCACTTAGTGCTTCCCAAAATTATCGCCATGCCAAGTTTGTGACAGAGGGGGTTTTTATCTTTGGAAATGAAGGAAGTGGAATAAGTCCGGAAATATTAGACTTGACGGATTGGAATGTGTTTATCCCTATGGCAGGTACTGTGGAATCATTAAATGTTTCTTCGACAGCGGCAATCATTTTATTCTATTATTTAGATGATAATGAATTTAATAATTAATAGTATTTAGTAGAGTTTGGACATATTAATTCAAAAATGCTTGATTATAATGTGTACGATTGAAAGGAAAGATGATGAAAAAACAGCTGATAATTAATGCCGATGATTTTGGGATACATGAGGCTGTGAATCTTGCTGTTTATAGAGGTTTTGAGTCAGGGATTTTAACCAGTACTTCGATTATGGCAGGTGGGGATGCTTTTTCCTCAGCGGTGAGGCTATCTCGCGAAATGGGAAATATTGGGATAGGAATCCATCTAACCTTGGTAGGAACACTGGCAACAGTTTTACCTGCTGAAGAAGTTCCGACGCTAACTTGGGAGAAAGGAGTCCTTTGTAAAGATTATTTAGAATTAATTCTCCGAGATATGAAAGGCCTTATTAGTCTTGATGACGTTTACAGGGAGTGGGATGCACAAATCCATAAGGTTCTTGATGCAGGAATTTCGATTACGCACATTGATGGGCATCAACATCTTCATATGTGGAATAAATTTTTTCCTATTGCTCTTGCATTGGGGAAGAAATATAAAATTCCATGTATGAGAGTACCTGATGAAAGCTTTTTTTTTGATATAAGCGCAAAAAATATTTTACGATCAATGGCAGGAACCGGATTGGCCTTTATTGCCCGAAGGCATAGAAGTGTATTAAAGCAGATGAATGTGAAAACGAATGATTATTTTTACGGAATGCTCTACGGGGGACATTTGACGGAAGATAGAATAATCAATTTATTGAGCAGGGTTAAGTCTGGCGTTACAGAGATTATGTGCCATCCTTCATCGAATGAACAGGAAATGGATAGGCAATTTCGGTGGGGATATCATGGGGAATCGGAACTACAGGCATTATTATCGACAACGGTAAAGGAAAAGATTGATGAAGAGAGTATTGATTTAATATCTTATCGGGATGTGGCAATGGAAGGGATTTCTGCAAAATGAAAAATAATGAAAAGCAGTTTTATTTGGTGGATTTTCAAGTATTACCGGAAGCAATAAAAAAAACAATTCGTATTAAAGAATCTTTTAAAAATGGAAGGGTGAAGACAATAAATGAAGCATTATCTGCGATGAATATAAGCAGGAGTGCTTATTATAAATATAAAGATCATGTGGAACCGGTAACGGGAGCCGTTAAAGAACGCAGTATCACATACTTTATAATAATGCAAAGTGATTTTTCTCTTTTAAATAAAGTAATGAGAAAAATAAAAAAGGAAAATAATGATGTGCTATCCATAAATAGCGGGGTAGCTTTTGGCGAAAATGTTCCGACTATAATTTCATTTAAGACAAAGATGACCCTGGCGGATATCAATTTATTGGCAGAAAGTATTCGCAGGATTAAGGGGATCATACGAATCGTCGTTTCAGAAGAGGAAGGTGGCCGATGAAAAATATAAATATCGCTTTACTCGGATTTGGTACGGTTGGAAGCGGTGTGGCAGAAACGATTAAGAGAAATTCCGACATTATCAAAGAGCGGCTGGGCGTGCATTTATTGATAAAATATGTTCTGGTTCGAGAGGTAAGCAAATATACTAAATCTCCCGTATTGAAAGATATTCATTTAACCGATAACTTTTCGGAGATAATAGAAGATGAATCCCTGGATATCATTGTTGAAGTGATGGGAGGGATTACCCCAGCCAAGGAGTATATCTTCAGTGCATTGGAGCATGGATTGAGCGTCGTCAGCGCAAATAAGGATTTAGTAGCTTTATATGGTCCGGATATTATCCATAAGGCGATTGAGAACCATGTAAATTTCAGTTGTGAGGCGAGTGTCGGCGGAGGGATTCCTATTTTGATGCCACTCCATCAGTCACTTGCAGCAAATCAGATTGAAAGTATCGTGGGCATATTGAATGGAACAACAAATTATATATTGTCACAGATGACAGAAACTGGTGTCAATTATGCAAACGCATTGGCAGATGCCCAAAAACAAGGATTTGCCGAGGCTGATCCGACAAATGATGTGTGTGGTTTTGATGCGGCCAGAAAACTTGCTATTTTATCCTCTATTGGATTTAGAGCTAATGTAACCTTTGATGATGTTTTGGTGGAAGGCATTGAAAAGATAGATAAAAGTGATATTCAATATGCGAAAGATATGGGATATACAATTAAACTTTTAACGGTTGCGCTCAGACAGGAAAATGGGATTGCACTAAACGTTTATCCGGCCTTTTTGCCCGATAATCATCCATTGTCTTCAGTAAAGGGGGCATATAATGCGATTTATGTAACTGGAAATATTGTTGATGATGTTATGTTTTATGGCAGAGGAGCCGGCGCATTACCTACGGCAAGTGCAGTGATGGGGGATGTTATCAGCACGGCACAGCATATATTGAATGGATCAACAGGAACCGGCATGATAATGACTGATACAAAAAGAATTCCATTTTATTCATCATTAAAACTTCGAAATTCATATTATTTTCGTTTAGATGTTGATGATGTTACCGGTGTGCTTTCTCAAATTGCGGCGGCTTTCGCAGAAAATGACATCAGTATTTGCGAAGTCGTCCAAAAACGAAAAACAAAAGGTTTGGCGGAGTTGGTGCTTATTACGGAACTGGCGAGCCGGGAAAGCATATTGCAGGTGGAGAAAGCTCTCCAGGTACTTCCTTGTATGCGTAAGGTTGCTAATGTGATAAGGGTTATGTGAGATGAAAATAAATAAGAAATACGGTGTGCGTGTCCCTGCAACTACGGCCAATATAGGAAGCGGATTTGATACGCTGGGAATGGCGCTTGGATTATATAACGAAGCTTATTTTACGCCTGTAAATGAGTTATCACTTATGGAGTCTCATATTGATATTCAAGGAGAAGGTGCTGGCAAGATTAAACCTGGTGCTGATAATATGGTTTTACAGGCCATGCAGGCAGTGGCGGGAAAAGTAGGAAAGGAAATTCCCGGCGGTGAACTGAAGCTTATTAATCAAATTCCTTTGGCACGAGGAATGGGAAGCAGTTCTGCAGCACTTGTTTCCGGCGCGTATCTTGCCAACCAATTGTGCGGAAACGTATTAAACAGACATGAAATCTTAAATATCGTTACTGAATTGGAAGGTCATCCTGATAATGTTGCTCCTGCTATTTTTGGCGGATTTTGTTTCTCCATTGTTAAAGATAAATTTGTTCTTACGGAGCAGTGGAAAATCCCGGACACTTGGAAGGCGGTCGTTGCTGTTCCCGATTTTGAACTTAGAACGGAAGATGCGCGGTGTGCATTGCCGGATACTTATTCCAGAGAGGACTTAGTGCAAAACATAGGGGCGGTTTCCTTTTTAATGGCAGCTGTTATGATGCGGAGAGGTGAATTACTGAAGGTAGGATTGGCGGATCGTATCCATGTACCTTATCGTTTGCCATTAATCAGTGGGGCTGAAGAGGCAATGAAAAATGCTGATAAAAAAGGATGTTACGGTGTAACAATAAGCGGATCCGGTCCGACGATTATTGCTTTCTCTTCAGCGGAGAAAGCATATGAAATTGGTGCTGCGATGGTAGACGGATTCAAGCTGCATCATGTAAAATCAAAATTTATGGTTTTGGATTTTGATCAAGAGGGCGTACGGCTAATACAGCTTGACAATTACTGATAACATGTGTATTGTATATAACGTAGTAAATGTCGGGACGTAGCTCAGTTTGGTAGAGCGCTACCTTGGGGTGGTAGAGGTCGCATGTTCGAATCATGTCGTTCCGACCATTTTTATTGCATGATATTATTCTAAAAATAAGCTTTTTTGAATAAGTATTTGTTATAAAGCGAGGTTTTATGTTGAATAGAGTAAGATCAGTCATGCTTATGACACTGCTCGGTTTGATTCTGGTATCAGCTGGCGGATATGTGGGTGGGCAAAATGGGGCGACAATGATGTTTATCATTGCTCTCATTTTAAATTTTTACAGTTATTGGAATTCTGATAAAATAGTGCTGAAAGCATATAATGCAAAAGAGTTGTCGGAGAATCAAGTGCCGGAATTATTTTCACTGGTAAAAGGATTATCAAGAAATGCGGGAATCCCTATGCCGCGATTGTATATTATTCCCACAGAAATTCCGAATGCTTTTGCTACCGGCCGGAATGAAAATCATGCCGCTGTGGCCGTGACAGAGGGATTAATATCGTTGCTTGACAGAGATGAAATCGCGGGTGTAATCGGTCATGAATTGTCCCATATCCGTCATCATGATACACTTATTATGACCCTGGCAGCTACCTTTGCGACTGCTATCAGTTATCTTGCGCAAGCCGCACAATGGGCCGCTATATTTGGAAGTGGACGTGACAGCGAAGGAAGAAGTAATAATCCATTTGCGTTGATTGCTACCATTATTATCGCTCCTTTAGCTGCATCACTGGTTCAAATGGCATTATCGAGGTCACGAGAATTTATGGCAGATGCTTCCGGGGCAGAAATAAGCGGTAAGCCTTTAGCGCTTGCCCGTGCATTACAGAAATTGGACAGTTATTCACGTCAAAAAGTTATGCCTTATGCAAAACCGGCTTCCTCCGGATTATTTATTATCAATCCGCTTGCGGCTGTTGGCGGTTATGCAACATTGTTTTCTACGCATCCTTCTACAGAGGAGCGTGTTAAAAAGCTGCATGAAATAGCAGCCCAAAGGAATTTATTCTAAGGAGGATAATAGTATGGCTAATGTAGAGAAAACTCTTGTATTGGTGAAACCGGATGGTGTAAAAAAACACATTTGCGGTGAAGTAATTTCTCGTTTTGAGAGAAAGGGACTCATTCTTCATTCCGTAAAAATGATACAGGTTCCGGAAGAATTAGCGAAAAAACACTATGCAGAACATGCAGGGAAAGGCTTCTTCAATGATCTGATTTCTTTTATTACATCCGGACCTGTATTGGCAATGGTTATTGAAGGGGAAAATGCAGTAGCAGCCGTCCGTCAGATTAATGGCGCAACAGATCCTATTAAGGCAGTCCCGGGGTCTATCCGTGGTGATTTTGCCACTTCTATTGATGAAAACGTTGTTCATGCATCTGATGCTCCGGAAACTGCAGCAAGGGAAATTGCTCTGTGGTTCCCTGAATTAAATTAGCAGGGAGGGCTGTTATGGCAAAAGTTTATACTCGTACCGGGGATAGAGGACAAACCAGTCTATATACCGGGGAACGTGTGTCCAAAGGAAGTCTTCGTGTTGAAACGTATGGCACAATTGATGAGGTAGACTCTGTCTTAGGAAGCGCTCGTGCTTTTGTTGTTCATCAAAATGTAAAAGAAACCATTTTTAAGATTCAGAAAGATCTTTGGCTGCTGATGGCGGATGTTGCCAGTCTTGGGAAAGAACCTAATATTGGCAGTGATCATGTGAAAGACTTAGAGCAGACTATTGATAAGTATACGGAAGAATTAGAACCTTTGGATCATTTTTTGGTTCCCGGAGAAACACAGGGGGCCGCGTTTCTTGATGTAGCCCGTGCCGTAGTCCGTCGTGCTGAGCGGAGTATGTGGAGACTTTCTGAAACGGAAGAGGTTCATGAATCGGGGATTCGCTATCTTAATCGGCTTTCTGATTTATGCTTTACTTTGTCCCGTTATGAAACAGAAGTGAAGTAAAAGTTATTCGATAAATATGCTAAACTAAGAGGAGATATTCGGATTGATGGGTATCTCCTCTTATGTTTTTCATTAAAATTTATATTCGGAACAGAAGATATTTAATGGGTATTATAATACGAATGAATTTTGTTAATATTTTGGAGTGTTACAGGATGGAACAAGATATATTGCAGATTCTTGAATTTAATGAAATCAGGCGTATGCTTGCCCAATTATGCCCTTCTTCTTTATCAAAAGCAAAAGCTATGGATCTGCAACCGTCTTCGGAACCACGGATAATTGCAGAACATCTGCAGGAAACGGAAGAGGCTTCAATTTGTTTGCAAAAAGAGATATCCTCACCCTTGGGAGAGACCTATGACATCATTCCATTTATAGATAGGGCGGAGAAAGAAATGATACTTCTTGCTGGAGAGTTTATGGAAATTTCTTCATCGCTTGAAACCTATCAAAAGATGCATGAGTATTTTAGTGGGGAAAGACATTTACGCTATCCGATTTTGGAAGAAAAAGCGTCTTTAATCCTTCCCTTGGATGGTTTGCTCAACAGAATCCGGCAGGTTTTTGATGATAAAGGCGATATACGGGATAAGGCATCTATGAAGCTGTCCCGTATCAGAGGAGATATAGAAACAGTTAAAAGCAGGATACGGAAATCTTTCAGGCAGATACTGCATGATAAAGATACCGCATTATACCTGCAGGATGCGATTATTACACAGCGCAACGGGCGGTATGTAGTGCCTGTCAAAGGAGAGTATCGATATAAATTTGATGGAATCGTTCACGATCGTTCCTCTACCGGGCAAACACTCTTTATGGAGCCGATGATTTCCGTGCGTCTGAATAATGATCTTATTGAGCTGGTACTGGCAGAAAAGCAAGAAGTGATGGAGGTTCTGAGGGAGCTTACACGGCAGATCAAAAATAATAGTGCAGTTATTCGAAAAGATTGCCATATTGTTTCGGATGTGGAGTTTATCTTTGCGCGGGGACAATTGGCGCTTGCCATGAATGGAGTTCGGGCGACTTTCTCAGCTGCCGGTATATTGGATTTAAAGGACGCGAGACATCCATTAATTCCTGCGGATAGAGTTGTTCCTATTTCGCTTACATTAGGGAAAGCTTTCAAAATACTTGTCATAACAGGTTCCAATGCCGGCGGGAAAACAATTGCTATCAAAACGGTGGGCATATTGGCATTGATGAATCAATCAGGTTTATTTATCCCTGCTGCAGAAGGCTCAATGATGCCTGTATATAACCACATTTATTCGATTATTGGTGATGACCAGAGTATTCAATATAATTTATCGACTTTCTCCAGCTATATTACGCAGTTGGTTTCATTTCTACCTTATGTGAATGAAAAGGATCTTGTACTTTTAGATGAATTGGGAGCAGGGACGGATCCAATTGAAGGTGCCATGTTGGCACAGGCGGTTACGGAATATTTGGTAAACAAAAATGTGAACTCTATTATTACGTCACATTTTAGCGAGATGAAGAAGCTTGCCTACGAATTGTCAGAAGTTGAAAATGCGTTTGTTGAATTTGATAAGGAAACGTTATCACCGACTTATCATTTGATTATTGGAGTTGCCGGAAACAGCAACGCATTTAATATCTGTCGGCGGCTTGGTATGCAGGAGAGTATATTGAATCGGGCAGTTGAGCTTCAGCAAAGATCACCTTTTCATAATATGGAGATGGTGATGAATCATCTAAATGAGCAGCGAAAAGAATTGGAGCAGGAGAAAGAATCTATCCGTATCATTCGGCAAGAGTCAGACAGAGTAAAAGCTCAATTGCAGGAGGAGCAGGAGGAGTTTTTATTGAAGAAAAATGCCATACTGTCAAAAATGCGGGAAGAATCCTCTGATATAAAACGTAATTTGAGGATTCAGGCTGAAAAAATAATTAGAGATGTTAAAAAGGCATCAAGTCTCGATAAAGATGCTTTTATGAAACATGTGGGAACTACAAGAAGTGCCATTGAAAATATGAAGATTCCGGAGATTCGGTCGAAGCGGGGGCTTGTTGCTAATGAAATCAAACGGGGAGATATTATTTATATAGATACGTTAGGCAGTAATGGAAAGGTGATTTCTGTAACTGGTAAGAAAATCACGGTTGCCTGTGGAGTAGCCAATATATGTGTGGATATAAGCCATTGTTTTGCTGCAGAACAGTTGGTGAAGATGATTCCGCAAAAAATATCACACCAAAAGAAAAATGTATCAAATTTACGACATGAGGAAGTAAGTACATCTGTAAATGTGATTGGCAAAACTGTATATGAGGCAATTCCTGAAATAGATAAATTTTTAAATGATTGTATAATGGCGGGAGTTTCCCCTGTGCAAATCATTCATGGAAAAGGGACGGGAAGCTTGCGGAAGGGAATTCATGATTACTTGAAAACGCTTCCGTTTATAACTGATTTTCGGATGGCAGAACCTCAAAATGGAGGAGCAGGCGTTACAGATGTGTATTTTAATTGATTCATATGCTTGACCAAATGTTTATGTAGATATATATTTAAATACAGTGGAAAGTTGTATAAAAATATGGGCAGGCAAATATGTTTAATTTACCG
>ERZ779777.355-NODE-355-length-17506-cov-1.85382_pt1 | contig 17506 bp, 16 predicted proteins | sample MGYA00511254_ERZ779777 | MGnify/ENA primary metagenome ERZ779777 (study PRJEB29588, sample SAMEA2147589) | human gut metagenome | biome: human gut; feature: human-associated habitat; material: faeces | place: Denmark | collected 2008/2010 ... | reverse complement strand
TTTTGGGCTAATAGGAACATTATTCTTTTTCATCCTGAGAAGGGGTATTTAACGTGCGGATAATCCATTTTTCGCCGCCGGTAAATCTGGAATTATGCTTTTCTGCAGCGTATTCGTATCTTTTATTCAAATCGGCGACAGCCTTTTCCAGCGATTCCAAAGTATGGATGACTGATTCGGCACGCATGTCACAGCGGCAGACCGGACAGGCGGGCGGTGTAAAATATCTGCTGTTGATTTTTGAACGGCATACGGGACAGGAAACAAATTCCGTACGAAACTTCCGCATAGCCTGATCGTTTTTATATTCTTCAAGGCGTGCCTTTTTGTCATCCAGACGTTTTTTTAAAGACACCATCCGGGGAGACGGTTCGATTCCGATTTTATACTTGACTGCATACGTGGTAGGCACCGTTTTCAAATAAGCAAGAGCCTGGTTTTTGGTATTGAAGATTTTTTCCTTAAATACAAGACCCCTGAAGATGTGGTTGGCTTCTCTTTTGGTGAAACCTTCTGCCACCATGTGCTCTTTCATATCGTCACGGATCCATTGTGACGGTTTTGTAATATCATACTCCCAGAATTTTTCCGTCCATGCGGGTGTTGCTGAAACGGGACAGTCTTTCAGTTGCGGAACCGGTATTTCTTCTTTTCCGGGCGCCGTTTCAGGTTTAATTGCTTTTACAGCCGTTACCGCCGATTCTTTCCCTCTTCCGTATTTCGGTGCGGCATTTTCCGTTTTTTCATTCTTTTGTTCTTTTTCGTCAGTTTTCTTTTCTTCTTCCGGGAAAAGATCAAAGAGAGAAGTCTCTTCAAAATCAGGATTCTGTGACATAGCAAACTCCCATCTATCAGAATATAAGTCAATCATATCATGGATAGGCGGAAGGGGGAACTGTTTTTAGCAAAACATATTTCCCAATATAAAACCGGTTTCCATCATCCATATGGGACGAAATATCTCCTGCTGCTTAAAAAGTATTTCACAAAAAAATATCCGGCAGGGGCAGTGCCGGATGTAGAAAAGGATTACTCGAAGTTTACTTGTAATTTTTTGTTTTCTTTAGCAGCGTCATGAAAAACGGCAATCATTGTTTTTCCATATTCCCCAAGGTAGCCGTCCGAAGCGATTACGCGGGGAACGGTAATCGTGGTTTTCGTAATGATTTCACAGAGACAGTCGTAGAGGGCATCTAAGTTCCTGCCGTAATAGTCCGGGAGATGAAGTATTTCCTTCAGGTAGGTGTGGGCTGTTTCTCTTGTTTTGAAGTTTTCAGGAGCAAGTCTGATCTGCATAGGACAATCTCTTAATATATTTTTTCAAAATCCTGATAGTGGGATGAGGTATAGTAGATAAGTCCATCGTTGGAGAAACAGATACGTTTCGCGTTCCGGTTCCCCTTGACGTAGTCAATGTCGCATTCTTTCCAGCTGCACCCTGGAGCGTCAGGAAGAATTTTTTCATAATTGCTGAAGCGGTCGCCGCCGATGCTTTTTCCCGGAGCGACTTGATCAAGTGTCCCTTTGTCTTTCCAGCCTAATTGTTTGGCTTCCGCTTTGGTGATATAGTTGGGCGGCAGTTTCCTGTAGATATGGATATATGCCGCTACATGATCTTTGTCGGTATAGGCCTGATCCGGTTCTACGCGGATTTCCGCGCTGCCCGAACTTTTTGCATCGGATTGTTCACCGTTTTGGGAAATGGACTCGGAATCTGTGTAGATTTTATTCTGCCTGATGCGGCTTTTTGATTTATCTGCACTTCCTGTATCTGATCTTTCAACGCTTTGAACGGCCGGCGCGGAAGAGGCGCCATGTTGCTGTCCTCCTCCACAGGCGGTAAGGAGTACAAGGGAAAGAAAGACAGTTAAGACAGCGGCGAAAAATTTTTTCATGGAAAGCTCCTTTGTGGCAGATGGTTATATAGAACTGTTTACACCGGCATATTGTTCGGCGAAACGTTTAAAGTTTTTAATGAAATAATTTTTCAGTTCTTCTGCCGGCGGAGTGAGGGGTGTGTTTTCGTCCCATGACAGGCTGATGTACCGCTGGCAGCCCGGTGTGGCGATGGGAACAAGTGCTACATGGTCGCCGCCGACGCCGTACCAGGTGATTCTCGGTGCAAAGGAGACGCCGAGACCCGCTTTGATAAATTCCCGTACGGTGCCGGGGTTGTCGCTCTCCAGAATGACATGAGGAGTGAAACCTGCCGCCCTGCAGTAAAAGTCTGTAATATTTCTTAAAGCGACGCCTTGTTGGAGCGTGATGAAATCCGCTTTTTCAAAGTCTGCCAGATTAACCGAGGCATGGGAGGCAAGCGGATTTGTATCGGGCATGGCAAGAAGGATGTCTTCTTTCAGGAGTGTGATGGAATGATCCGTGTCAATGGGGTTGATACTGCTTGACAGGTACAGATCCACACGGGAGTGATGGTTTATTTCCTGACGATCCCGCTGCTGGATGATTTCGAAACGGATATGGGGATGTTCTTTTTTAAATTCTGTAAGGAATGCCGGAATAATCATGGATGCGGCGAAAATGGAAATCGTCACCGTCATGTCCTGTGCTTCTTTGGCGTCTTCCAGCTCTTTCTGCGCATGCTTAAGTTCGCTCATAATCCTGTTTGTATGGCTGAGAAGGATTTCTCCGTACTTGGTGAGGACGATGTTTCTTCCGGATCGGCGAAACAGGGGGACGCCCAACTCCTGTTCCAGCATTTTAATGGTGTGGGACAAAGACGGCTGGGAAATGTGAAGCGCTTCCGCCGCGTGGGTCAGATGCTGGAGCTCTGCGGTCTTTTGGAAATAGGTCAATGCAAGAAGCGTGAGTTTCATAAAAGCCTCCTCGGCATAATATATAATTTGTTACTTATATATAAATTATACGCTTTACTCTATAAATGTCCAATAGCTCATGGAATCCTTTTATCAAAGGTTATGAATATTTCATAAGTCATGAGATAATCTATTAATTGAGAAGGCAATACAATTAATTGAAAAATCCGGAGTGGCAAAGAAAAGGAATAAGCAGTATCATAATGATATTATGACAAGCCGGAGGCTCCGGCGGGAAATGAAGGAGCGAGAAAATGAAAATATTTATTGATACGGCTGACGTGGAGGCCATCCGCAGAGCGAAAGCGATGGGATTCGTTTCCGGAGTAACGACAAATCCGTCACTAATCGCGGCGGAAGGAAAGGATTTCCATACGGTGATTAAAGAAATCGCATCGATTGTGGACGGTCCGGTATCGGCGGAAGTCCTTTCTGAAACAGCGGAAGAGATGATTGCTGAGGGACAGGTTCTCGCCGGACTTGATCCCCATGTGGTCGTGAAAATTCCCATGACGGGAGAAGGCATGAAAGCGGTGAGTGCCCTGTCTGACATGGGGATCCGTTCTAATGTGACTTTGATTTTCTCGGCAGGGCAGGCACTGCTGGCAGCCCGTGCAGGGGCGTCTTATGTCAGCCCCTTTGTAGGACGTATCGATGATATCGGCTGGGACGGCGTAGAACTGATCCGGACGATTGCCGATATATTCCGTCTCCACAAGATCAAAACGGAAATCATTGCTGCCTCTGTCCGCAAGCCGCAGCATGTGGCACAATGTGCCCTGGCGGGGGCAGATATTGCCACTGTTCCGTACCAGGTGCTTATGGACACTCTTAAGCATCCGCTTACCGACATCGGCATTGCCCGTTTTAAAGCGGACTGGGAAAAAGCACATAAGTAAGACAAAGCGCCTTTCCTAGGGAAGGGCGTTTTCATTTGGGAAGATTCTATATTTCAGGAGGAATCGTTATAATAAAAGAAATCAAATGAATTGTCCGGTTCCCTTTTGGAGGAAATATGAAAAAAAAAATCACCGTGATGACTAAAATGGAAAGAATTGCCGCCGCTATCCGCGGGGACGCTGTCGATACGGTTCCGTATTCTTTGTGGTCCCACTTGCCGCTTATTGATTTGGATCCGGTAAAAAATGCGGAGCAGACCTACGGTTTTTATAAAACGTACGATGTAGATATTTTAAAAACGATGAACAACGGCATGTACAGCGTTGAAGATTTCGGTGCCGTGGCGGACTACTCGGAAATCGCCGGGGGCGGCGTGGCAAAAATCATTTCTACACCTGCCCACAGACCAAAGGATTGGCTTGATTTGGAACCGGTATCGGTGAATGCGGGTGCTCTGGCAAGAGAACAGGAATACCTGCGGCTTCTTCTGGATAAGACAAGAGGCGAAGTGCCGGTAATTTTTACAGTGTTCAGTCCTTTGACGACGGCATACAAACTCTGCCCCGATTTGATGAGGCATGTGGCGGAGGGGTTTGGAGAAGAAGTGAAGGCGGGACTTCGGGTGATTACGGAAAGCACCTGCGCTTTGGTGCAGCGGGTCATTGAGATGGGGGCGGACGGCATTTTCTTTGCAACCCAGCTTTCATCATATGCGGCCGGAGAAGAGAGTTTTTACCGCGAGTACGGTATGCCTTATGATCTGGCGGTGCTTTCTGCATCATCAGGGTGGTGCAATGTGCTCCACGCTCACGGGAAAGACATCATGTTTCCCCTGCTCAGGAAATATCCGGTGCAGATTTTCAACTGGCATGCCTGGGAATCCTTGCCTGAAATCGGTGAGGCGCAGGCGCTTACGGGGAAATGTATCATGGCAGGGCTGGAGCGGATGGATATCACCGGCGGCAGAAAGAATGAGATCGAATACCGCATTTATAAAACGCTCAGGCAGACAGGGGGACGGAAAATTATTTTATCTCCCGGCTGTGTGATCCGATATCCGCTTAATGAAGAAATACTTGCTTTTGTGCGGAAAGCAAAAAATGAAATTGAGGAAAAGCTCCTGAAAACCAGATAAGGAATAAAGTGTACGATCCTGCATCCATTCTTGTGGAGCAGGATTTTTTATAAGAAAGCAATCAAAAACGCCTCCCGTGAAGAGAGACGTTCTTGTGCATTTGTATTTATTCTTTCATGACTGTGCCGTCAGCCAGGGTGATAGTATAACCGTTGTAGTTGATCGTACCTAAGTTGTAGAGGCTTGTCAGCGTGGAGTTGCCCGTAAGGTTCCATGTGGAGCCTGCCGCTATGAAGACATCGGCGTTTGTTTTGTACTTTTCGCCGCCTTCCACATTGGGGACGATGGAAATCATTCCGTTAAAGGTGGAATTGTTTTTCAGCGTCATGTTGATGTTGGAAATGGAGTCGACAGAAATATTTCCGGTGAGAACCTGATTGTCTGCGACAAGTTCCACATGGCCGCCATTGCGTCCCGGCGTACCCCAGCCGTTTGCGCCGTCATTGCCTGCGACGGTAATAAGGTTTGCCGCAGGGTTGTCCATGGTGATCGCGGTACCGTTTAAGGAAATTTTACCGTGGGTGGCGGTTACATAGAACATGCCGCCTTTGTGGGAAATAAGAGAACCGCCGCGGACATCGAAATGCTGGGTGCCCATGGTGCCGATATCTTTTTCATCAGAGAAGAGAACGATATTGTAAGGAACAGTGTCCGTCGTTTCTTTTCCTTCAAGGGTTGTGCCCGAAAGGGTGATTGTATTATTTCCTTTAAGAACGGCTGCTTTTGCGTTCAGTGCGTTTACGGAAGCATTGGTGACGGTAACGTCGCCTTTGGAATAAATGCCCTGCGACATAGCGCCGGAAGTGGTAAAGGAGCCGCCATCCGCGATGAGGATACCGCCCCCGTCAGCAATCATGATGGCAGGAGAACTGTCACCTGTGGTAGAAACAGTGGAGTTTTCCACTTTCATCATGGCACGGGCGGAAACAGCGGTGCCGGCGGAATGATTTCCCGTAGTAACAACGGAAGAATCCTTCAGGCTGATATAGGTGCTCTTGCTGTAACCGTAAGCACCTGTCGATCCAATGCCGGAAGAGGAAATACGGGCGCCCGTCATCGCCGCGCGTCCGCCGTGGGTGGCAAGGAAAGCGGCATTCTGTCCGTAAAGCCTGGAACTGTCTACATCGGTAGAATCACCTGTTTTTGTAATCTGTGCGTTGGGGGCGGTAATGTATGCCATGGGGACACGGAGAGCATTTTCATCTGCTTTATCAGAAGTGTAAACTCCATTTTCATAGTTCCCGTCGCTGGAAAGCTCATTGGCGGTTTCGCCCTGGCTGATGGTATATTTTTTTACCGGCGGGGAAATCGGTTCGGGTTCCGTTTCCGGTTCGGGTTCTTCTGCCGGTTCCGGTTCTGCGGCCGGCTGTTCGACAACCGGCTTCGGTGCCTCGGGGGAAAGATTCTTAAAAGTACCCGATTCTACGGAAGCCTGTACGTCAGATACAGTCAGATCGAGGCCTTTCAGCAGGGCGTCTGTATAATTCACATCACCCGCAGGGGCTGCTGCGGCGGGAGCAGAAGCAGGAGCGCTTTGCTCTCCCTTCTTTTCCGCTTTTTCCAAGTCTTTCATTTTTTGAAGGGCAGCACGGTATGGATCCAGCGGTGTACTGTCTGCCTGTGGGGCAGCAGTGGCAGAAATACAGCCGGAAAGAGCCAGCGTGCAGAGAAGAGCAGTGATTTTTGTATGTTTCATAATAACCTCACTTTGGACAAATTTTTGAATTTTCATTTATTTGAGTATAATATAACATTTTTATTTTACAACATCAGGGACAGATTGTCATGTGAAGGAAAAGGAGAATGGGCATATATGTCCCCTGTGTAAAGGGAAAGGAAAGTTCTGCTATAATAAAAAGAAAATGAAAATGGAGGTGGCCATGTTTACCATAGGATGCCACTTATCGGTTACAAAAGGATTTTACCGTATGGCGCAGACGGCGACAGAACTCGGGGCGAATACATTCCAGTTCTTTCCCCGCAATCCCCGGGGTGGGGCAGCAAAACCGTTGGCGGAAGAAGATGCGGTACAGCTGGAAGAATGGATGAACGCTCATGATTTCGGAGAGATACTTTGCCATGGTGCCTATACCATGAACGGCGCATCTACGAAAGCAGATGTCCGGGAATTTGCGCGGACCGCCATCAGAGAAGATCTGGCGAAGGTGTCCCGTTTACCAAGGTGTCTTTATAATTTCCACCCCGGCGCCCATCTGAAACAGGGGACGGATATCGTTATTCCTCTCATTGCGGATATGGTGAATTATGCTATGGATCAGGAAAATGTGAATACCACGGTGCTTCTCGAAACGATGGCGGGAAAAGGGACGGAAGTGGGCCGTACATTTGAGGAACTGGCGGAAATAATTTCCCATGTAGAAAGAAAAAACCGTGTCGGTGTCTGTCTGGATACCTGCCATGTGTATGACGGCGGCTATGACATCGTGAATGATCTGGACGGCGTTCTGAAACGGTTTGATCAAATTGTCGGACTGGAAAAGTTGAAAGCAGTCCATCTGAATGATGATAAGAATCCTTTGGGCAGCCATAAGGACAGACATGAGAAAATAGGAGAAGGGACGATCGGCACAGAGGCTTTCGCGCGGATCATCAATCATCCGGCCATGAGGGAATTGCCGTTTTTTCTGGAAACACCTAACGAACTTCCGGGATATAAAAAGGAAATCGCCTTGCTGCGTTCTCTCAGACAGGAGGAATAAGATGAATGAAAGAATAAAAGTAAAAGTGGAACAGATGCTGAACCGTGGTGCAAAAGGGCTGCTTCGTTTCCGTGCGGCATTTCTTCTTTCCCTGCTTCTCTTTCTTATCGTTTTTTGCCGTGTGGCGTACATGCCCGGTGAAACGGACTTTGATAAATTGTTTCCTGTTTCTCTGGGATATATTCTGATTTCCCTCGGATCTACGATTTTATTTGCCGTACTTTGGAGGCTTCTTCTCGAATGGAAATATAAGGTTTCTCTACTTTATGAGGCGGTAAACATTCCTGTACTGGCAGGCTTTTATTTTCTTTGGCAGATGATGCCGATGAATCATTACTTTGCCATGTATGTGGCAGGTCTTTCCTTTTCTCTGCCCTGTCTGTGTCTTTTTCTCTTGCAAAGGCAGATGGCAACAGGGTTGTTTCCTCACGTTTTTGTGTCTTTTGTCCAAGCGTTCGGAATTGCTGTTTTGACGATGGGGCTGGGTGGAATCTGTCTTCTGGGCATTAACGCGCTCCTTGTCCCTATAGCTTGGAGCTGGGGATATGCTTTATGTGCATTTTCTTTTGTGCTTGTAGGGATCAACGTATTTTTATCCTGCTTTCCTTGTGAAAAGGAGTGCCCGTGTTCCGCTTCTTTTCTGTACTTGCTGAAACGGGTGTTTCTGCCGGCTTATGCAGTTCTGCTGGCGATTCTTTACGGATATATAGGGAAAATCCTGTTCCTTTGGGAAATGCCTGTGGGGAAAATGAATTGGTATGCTTCTTTTGCTGTCGCTGTTTTCAGTTTATTTTATTTCTGTCTTTATGAAGAAACGGACAATGGCAGCAGACGTTTTCTGAAATATGGCGCGTTGGCGCTTTTCCCCGTCATGGTTGTGCAGGCGCTTGGTATTTATATCCGTTTTGAGGCGTATGGATTGACGGCGGCGCGGTATGCTTCGATGATATGCAGCGGATTCGGTCTGGCGGTCATCGCGTTTGCCTTTTCCCGCAGAGCCGCCTATCCGCTTTTTCTTTTGGCGGGGATTATTGGCGTCCTGTGCAGCATGACACCGCTGAATCTCATTGATGTGCCTGTTTATGACCAGGGCCGCCGCATGGAAAGGGTACTGATAAAAAATCAAATGATAAACAGCGGAAATCTAAAACCGCCGGTTTCTATTACTGAAGAAGACGCAGAAGTACTGCGGAGTGCTTATAATTATCTGAAATACAGTGAAGGGGCATGGCGGTTTCCCGTAGTGGAACAGCTGAAAAATGATGACCGCTTTACAGAACTCCTGGGACCTGCCTATGATCAAAGAAGAGTGATCCGCAGCTATGAATGGAATGAAATTCCTGTCACCGGATACCGGCGGCTCATTCATTTCAGATCGGATACAACGGAAAACCATGGGGAGCTTCTTATCACGAATGGGGATGAAATAATTTGTTTGGATATCCGGCCATATCTGCAGGAAATAAAGGAAAAGGGATCGGGCGAACAAAAGGAGACGGCGGAAAATATGACTTACCGTGTAAATGAAAACCGAATTCTCCATTTTGTCTGGATTAATTATTATTGGGGGAAAGATCCCCACTTTATGAGTGAAGGTTACTTATTGGAAAAATAAGGATGGGAATATTATGAAGTTTATCCATACCGCCGACTGGCATCTGGGAAAATTATTTTACGGGGAGTATCTTACGGAAGAACAGGAATGGCTTCTGAAAAATCAATTTTTACCTTTGGTAGATGAAGAAAAACCGGATGTCATCCTGTTGGCAGGAGATGTGTATGACCGTTCCGTCCCGCCGGCGGAAGCGGTGGAGCTTTTTGACGAAATGATTTCTGAAATCACAGGAAAACGGAAAATCCCTTTTATTGTAATCAGCGGCAACCATGACAGTGCTGAAAGGCTGTCTTTTGCCAGCCGCATTCTCCGAGGGACCGGATTATTCCTTTGCGGTGATTTGTACCACACTTTAGCGCCGGTCATATTGAAGGACGATGATGGTGAAGTGGCATTTGCTCCTCTTCCCTATGCGGAACCGGGGAAGGTGCGGGAAGCGCTTTCCACTGATGTCCATACCCATGAGGAGGCAGAACGGGCGCTCTCGGATTTCCTTTTACGGCAGATGGGACATGCGGCAAGGAAAATTGCCATTGCCCATGAATTTGTGGCGGCTCTGCGAGCGACTCGGAGCGGCCTCTTTCAATCGGGGGGACGGATCTTATCAGTGCAGATATATTTGCACCGTACAATTATACGGCATTGGGACATCTTCATGGCCCACAGCAGGCGGGGGGAAAAGAAAATGTCCGCTACAGCGGAAGTCTTTTAAAATATTCTTTCAGTGAAGCCGCTCAGAAAAAAGGAGTCATTGTAGGAGAAATAGACGGAGCGGGGCAGGTGGGAACTAAATTCACTTCTCTGGCGCCCCGTCATGAGGTGCGTGCCATAAAAGGATTTTTTGATGATCTTATCAAAGGAGAGAGTGAGGATTTCCTCATGGCGGAGCTGTTGGATGAAGGCCCTGTCATTGACGCTATGGCGCGTCTCCGTCAAAAATATCCCCGCATGATGACGATACAGTCTCATCGCAAAATGAACAGCGGAAGCGGGGAAAGAAGCTTTGACCTCATGAAAAAGGTGGATCCTTTGGATATGTTCCGCGTTTTTTATAAGGAATTCCAGGATAAAGAATTTACGGAAGAAGAGGAAAACTACATGAAGGAATTGTGGGAAGATCTGCGGAAGGAGGACGACTGATGAGACCGGAACGACTCAGGATCAGCGCTTTTGGCCCTTATGCGGGCGAAGAGGATATGGATTTTTCCGTTCTGGAAAATCATACGCTTTTCCTCATCTGCGGCCCTACCGGCGCAGGAAAATCCACCATTCTTGATGCCATGTGCTATGCGCTCTATGGGAAAACCAGCGGCGCCGTCCGATCGGGAGAAGATTTGCGGAGCAACTATGTGGGGTATGACCGAAAAACCTATGTGGAATTTGACTTTGCCATAGGAGACAGGCATTACCGTATCTATAGAAGTCCCACGCAGCTGCTGGAGCGGCAGAAGGGGGACAGGAGCAAGCCTGTGGAGCATAAAGGGAAAGCGGACTTTTATGAAATAGATGAAGAAGGAAGGGAAAAAGCCCATATCACTTCAAAGGGGGTGGACAGCGCTGTAGAAAAGTTGCTCGGTGTCGGATTGGAACAGTTCCGGCAGATTATCCTGCTGCCCCAGGGGGATTTTCGTAAACTGCTGCTGGCGGATTCGTCGGACCGGCAGAAGATTATGGAACAACTTTTCCAAACAGGTATTTACCTTGCTTTTGAAAAGAAATTACAGGAAGAAACAAAAAAGCTGGAAAGTGATTATAAACAGGGGAGACAGACAAGAGTGACTTTACTTGAAACTTGTCATGTGGAAGAAGACGATGCATTAAAAGGAAAAATTGAGGAGAATAAAAAACTTTTGTCCGAAAAGGAGAAAGTGACGAAAGCTTTATCGATAAAACAGGAGACTTTCCAAAAGGAGTATGCAGGGGCAAGCAAACTTTTTGATGCTTTCGGACGCATGGAAAAAGCAATTGAACAGTTGAAACGGTTGGAAAGCGGGAAAAAGGAAAATACCGAACTTCGGGAAACTGTAAAAATGATAAAAGCATCCCAGCTGGTATCGGAAGAGTGGGCTGCTGCTGAAAGTACAAGACAGCAGTGGAAAAAGATTAATGCTGCTTTGGAATCTATTCTCAAAGGACTGCCTGAAAAAGAAAAAGCAAAAGAGGCAGCTGACAAAGAGCTTGATCTATTAAAAAAACAAGAAGTGGACCAGAAGAAAAAAATAGAAGCTAAAGGTAAATTAAACCAATATCGTGATTCGGCGGCATCTTACGGAAAAGCGGCAGGTGATGTAGAAAAGTATAAAAAAATATATGAAACCGCTGTAAAAGAAGAAAAGCAGCTTCAGGAAAAAGCGGCGGCTTCAGAAAAACAGATGGAAGAAGCTCGTAAAAATTGGCTTTGTCGGAACCAAATGTTTTTAAATGGACAGGCTTTTGTGCTGGCTGAAAAGTTGGAATCCGGCAAGCCCTGTCCGGTTTGCGGCGCTTTGGAACATCCTCATCCTGCGCTGTCCGGAGATGACCAGGTGACGGAAAAAGATGTAAAAGATGCAGAATTTCTGATGAAAAAAGCGGAAGCGGCAAGTAAAGAGGATCAACAAAAAGCTGAAGAATACAGAATGAAAAAAGTTGTAGTTGCCAAAGGAAATCTGGATAAATCCGCTGCCGTTTTGGATGAGCTTGAAAAGACACTTCCTGATGGATATAGAGATTTAAAAATCCTGGAAAAAGAAATAGAGAAAATCCAAAAGGAAATTGATACATTCGAAAAGGCTTTAGCATCAGCAGAAAAGATACAAAAAGAAGCGGAATTATTATTTCAAAATGACAGCAAACAAAAAGAAATTTTGGGAGAACAGGAAAAAGAGCTCCGCGAAAAGTCAGAGGAACAGATCAAGCTGCTCCGGGAAAAAGTGGCGCGGGCAGGCTTTGAAAGTTTGACACAATGCGATGGGTACAGAAAAGAACAAAATAATCTGGCAGGCTACGAAAAATCGTTAAGCGCTTATGACCGGGCTGTCCATGCGGAAAACGAAAAAATCAAAGATGAAACGGCGGCTACTAAAGATCAGACCAAGCCGGATATGAAGATTTGGGAAGAAAAGCGGTTAGCCTTGCTGAATGAAATAGAAACGGTAACCACTGAAAAAGCGGCTATGGAAATAGAATTAAAACAGCAACAGGAAACTTTGGATAAATTGGTAAAATTAGCAGAAAAGCAAAAGGAAATTGACAAGAAATATAAACTTATTTCTAATTTGTGGGATATTGCCAGAGGAAAAGATACAGGAATCAATTTGGAACGCTTTGTTTTGGGAGCGTTGCTTGATGCAGTCACGGAAAAAGCCAACTTGCGCCTTATGGAAATGAGCGGCAGCCGTTACGAATTGCTTCGGAAAAGAGGGGAAAGAGCGGATGCCAGAAAAACGGCAGGCTTGGATTTGGAAGTGTATGATGCCAATACGGGCAGGGCAAGACCGGCGGCGACACTTTCCGGCGGAGAAACCTTTCTTGCGTCCCTTTCTCTGGCTCTCGGCTTGGCGGATGTGGTTCAGGAATATGCCGGCGGTGTCCATCTGGATGCCATGTTCATTGATGAAGGTTTCGGCAGTCTGGATTCCGAATCCCTTGATCTTGCCATGAAGACACTGCAGGAATTGAAAGGGCAGAACCGCCTGATTGGACTGATCTCCCATGTGGGAGGATTGGAAGAACGTATTCCCGCCAAGTTGAGGGTGACGAAAACACAGACAGGGAGCACGGCAGCTTTTGAGGTGGGATAGTGTGTGATAAACGGGGGAAAGGAAATGGAATTTCGGAGGGCGCGCAACGCGGAGCAGAAAGATATACGGCGGCAGCAAATCATAAACATGACAGCCCGGCTTTTGGAGGAAATCGGGTATGAGAAAATTACATTTACGGAAATTGGCAAATGTTTAAGCTTTACGCGGATTAATCTGTATCATTACTTTGCTAATAAGAATGATATATTTCTTGAACTGTTGCTGCAGGATATAGAAGAAATGGTACAAGACGCGGAGAATACTTTCTCTGAGCCAGTAAAGAACTGTGAGGTATTTATCGGAGCCTGGACCGAAATGATGCTTCGGCACCAACGCATGATGGCGCTTTTCAGTATTACGAATACGGTTTTTCTGAAAGGCGCTACTCATGAAGTGCATGAGGCTTACCGGATCAGACTGCACGAATTGTTTCAGCGGTTGGAAAGGGCGGTGCGCGCGGCTCTGCCTTACTTTTCACGGACAGCGGTTTCTTTATTTGTGGAGTTTGAAAACAGCTATGCCATGACTCTCTATCCTGCTAGTATGGAGTACAAAAAAGCACAGCGTATTGAAATTCTGGAAAAGGTGGGGTTCGGCACCGGGCATTTCAGCCCCCAGTTTTCCAAGTACTTGGAAATTATTTTAATGGGGCTTGCAGAAAAAGATAAGAATGGCGCCTGAACGGAAACTTGGCAAAGGAGCGGGCGGATTTTCCGAATTTAATGAAAACCTGTTTTTTCCTTTGTCAATTTTTATTTTCAAATAATTTACAGCTTGTAAATTACAAGAGGGAATGATAAAATTCTAATGAGAGAAAATTAAGCAGCGGCTTAATTTAAAAATGTTGTTGAAGAAAAGGAGCAGAGTTCATGAAATCTATTTACAAAAAGGGAGCGCTTCTGGCGGCAGCCGCGCTTCTGACATTTTCTTTTTCTGGCTGCGGCGGAGACAAGAATGTATCTAAAGGTTCCAAAGAAACGCTCACCGTAGGGATTACCAATTTTGCTGATAGTCTGGAACCGACGGATAACTATTTCGGTTGGCAGGTTATGCGGTATGCGATTGGGGAATGTCTTGTTCATTTTGATAATAAAATGAATCCGGAACCGTGGATTGCTGAAAGCTGGAAAGTGTCCGATGATAAACTTTCATGGACATTTAAGATTAAAGACATTAAGTTTTCCAATGGCAATAAAGTGACGGCGGAAGCGGTCAAAAAGTCACTGGAACGTACTTTTGCCAAGGCGCCTCGTGCCAAGGTCATGTTTGAATATGAAAGTATGACGGCAAACGGACAGGAACTGGTTATCAAGACAAAGAAGCCTTACGCAACGCTTCCGGGGCTTTTGGGCGATCCTCTTTTCATCATTGTTGATGTGACGGAAGACGGAAAGGTAGATTTCGCTAAGAGCGGACCGATTTGTACAGGTCCGTATAAAGTGACGTCTTTTAGCAAGGCGAAGTGTGAACTGGATGCAAATCCGAACTATTCCGGAACCGTTCCGTTTAAACATCTTATCATCAATACCATAGATGATCCGAATACCCGCGCTATGGCACTTCAGAAAGGCGAGATTGATATGGCTGTCAATATCGGCGCGGGAGATTTGGCATTATTCCAAGATAAGAACAAGTTCAATATCAGTGAAATTTCTTCTATCCGCGATACGCTGTTGCGTTTGAATCAGAATCCGGGAAGACCGTTGGCGGATAAAAATGTGCGTAGAGCGCTGATCAAATCAATGGATAGGGAAACTTACGGAAATGTACTGCTGAAGGGAACCTATATCCCCGGCGGTCCAATGCTTCCTCCATCCCTTGATTATGCGTTTGATGAGCTGGATAAAATGAATCCGGACAAGTATGATGTGGAAGCCGCTAAGAAACTGCTGGCTGACGCGGGATGGAAAGATACTGACGGAGACGGTTTCGTGGATAAAGACGGCAAAAATTTAGAATTAAACTTTACGTTCTACAGCGGCCGTGCGGAACTACCGCTTTTTGCTGAGGCCGTTCAGTCTGACGCCAAGAAGGTGGGGATTAAAGTTAATTTGAAAAATGTGGATTATAATATTCTTTTCGATATTGGTAAAAAAGGTGAATATGATTTGCTGATTTCCAATATCCTAACAGAGCAGGCAGGGGATCCGGAATTCTTTATGAACGTATACTTCCGTACCAATAAAGACGGAAATACGCCTGAAAACGCTTCCGGGTACAGCAATCCTGAATATGACGCTCTCAGCGAAAAACTGTCCGGTGAATTTGATCCGGCAAAACGGAGAGATATCATCATACAGATGGAGAAAATCATGATGAATGATGCCGGCACTGTCGTATTGGGGTATCCGAAAACGAATCTGGTCAGCAGCAAAAATATTGCCAATGCCAATATTTATCCCTGCGATTACTACTGGGTGACCAAGGATATTACACCGGCCAAATAATGAGGCAATTTGAGAATTGACGACGTTATGAGCAAAGCATAGCGGATTAGTTCTCTTTGCAATAGATTTCATTGATGAAAGGACAGCTTTTGAAGGCTGTCTTTTCATTTGCAAATAAAAGAAGAACCGACGCCGTAGCGACAGATCCTTCTTTCAGATTACTTATTTTTTATAGGTCTTTCAGTATTTTTATTCTTTGATTGCGATGGAAAAATAATTTTTCTTACCTTTGCGGATAATGATGAAGCGGCCGTTCGTATTCGGATGGGCGGAGATGGATGCTTCCGTATCTTTGATCTGCATACCGTTTACGCGGACAGCGCCGTTGGTGATATCTTCTCTTGCCTGGCGTTTTGACTTTTCCACACCTGCTTCTACGAGGGCGTCTACGATATTGACGGGGGCAAAAGCTACTTCACCGCCTTTGGTGTTTCGGAAAGCGCCTTCGATTTCTTCACCTGTCAGTTCGGCAATATCACCGGAGAAAAGGGCGGCGGTGACTTTAAGAGCCTGTGCCAGTCCTGCTTCTCCATGAACGAAGCGGGTGACTTCTTCCGCCAGACGTTTCTGGGCGGTGCGGTTTTCCGGATGTGCCTGCACCTCTTTATCAAGGGTGTCGATTTCTTCTTTTGCAAGGAAAGTGAAATATTTCAGGTACTTGACGACATCCCTGTCATCCTGGTTGAACCAGAACTGATAGAATTCATAGGGCGAGGTCTTTTTCGGGTCGAGCCACACGGCGCCGCCGGCAGTCTTGCCGAATTTCGTGCCGTCCGCTTTGAGCATGAGGGGGATGGTCAGACCGAAGGCTTCATGGTTTTCATTTGTTTTTCTGATGAGCTCTATGCCATTTGTAATATTTCCCCACTGGTCGGCACCGCCGATTTGCAGCTGGACGCCGCATTTTCCATAAAGCATTTTATAGTCGATGGACTGGAGAATCTGGTAGGAGAATTCCGTGAAAGAAATGCCCGTTTCCAGACGGGAGGCGACCACGTCTTTTGCCAGCATGGTATTGATATTAAAAAGTTTTCCGTAGTCCCGGAGGAAGTCGAGCAGACTGATTTTTGAGAGCCAGTCATAATTATTCATCATGGTGAAGGATCCGTCTTCACCGAAAAGTTTCTTCATCTGCTCCGTGAGAGAATCCGCATTATGCTTTACTTGGTCCGCGGTCTGGAGGACACGCTCTGTGGTGCGTCCGCTGGGATCGCCGATCGCACCCGTGCCTCCGCCGATAAGGATGACGGGATGGTGGCCGGCGAGCTGGAACCGTTTCAAAATCATGAAAGGGATCAGGTGGCCGATATGCATGCTGTCTCCCGTAGGATCGATACCACAATATAAAGAAATGGATTTTTCATCCACCAGTTTGTATAGCCCTTCTGCATCTGTCTGTTGATTAATTGCGCCGCGCCATTCCAATTCGTCAATGATATTCATTCAATTCCGCCTTTCTGTGCCGGTTACATGGTAATCAGTGTGTTATTACAATATATCTTATTTAATATAGCATATTTTGAAAAATGGCGGTATGGAAACGTATGATTTTCGCTGTTTAGGATAAAGAAATTATGATATACTTTTCATATGAATATTTTCGATATAGATAAATGGAGGATTTATGAAATTCACTTTTAATCACAACAATTTTAATGTCCTTGATCTGGATAGGAGCATTTCTTTTTATGAAAAGGCGCTGGGGTTAAAGCCTGTTCGAGAAAAAATTGCCGATGACGGCTCTTTTAAACTCGTTTATCTGAGTGACGGCGTGACAGGACACACTTTGGAACTCACCTGGCTGCGCGACAGAAAAGAACCGTATAATCTGGGGGAAAATGAATTTCATCTGGCGCTGGCTGTAGAGGACATGGAAGCTGCGCATGCGCTCCATAAGGAAATGGGCTGTATCTGTTATGAAAATCCATCCATGGGCATTTATTTTATTTCCGATCCGGATCATTACTGGATTGAAATTATTCCGGAGAAATAGTATGAATCCTGTATTTCAACGGACGGCGCAGATAATTGGCGAAGATGGGGTGGAACTGCTGTCGCAGAAAACGGCGGTGG
>ERZ779777.345-NODE-345-length-18275-cov-2.51465_pt1 | contig 18275 bp, 10 predicted proteins | sample MGYA00511254_ERZ779777 | MGnify/ENA primary metagenome ERZ779777 (study PRJEB29588, sample SAMEA2147589) | human gut metagenome | biome: human gut; feature: human-associated habitat; material: faeces | place: Denmark | collected 2008/2010 ... | reverse complement strand
GGTTTACTGGTTGGTGGTGTGAACTTTACGGATTTGAAATGGGTAATGAAAGCGGCTGAAATCGGAGCTGATGGTAAAGAGATTGCTCCTGCCGTTTCTTTGGATTACGGGCAGTTTCTGCAAGCGACTTTTGACTTTCTGATTATTGCCTTCTCCATATTCTTATTTATACGTCTGATTACGAAATTGACTACAAAGAAAAATGAGGAAGCTCCGGCAGCGCCTCCCGCTCCTCCTGCACCTACCAAAGAAGAAGTGTTGTTGACGGAGATTCGTGATTTACTGAAAGAGAAGAATTAATAACGGCTGGGTCCTATAAACATTATTTCTTTATTGGGCCGGTTATACTTCTAACTAGTTGTCTTGCCACATTCGGGTAGTTTCAGCTATCAGTATTTGTCTGATGAGGAAACCCGGATGTGGCAAATTTGATTTATAGTCCGATCGGTTCTACCTGATATCCTTTTTCAAGTAAAAGCGCGATTAATCCGTCTTTGCCCGGAAGGTGGCGGACGCCTACGGCGATGAAGGTGGGCTGGGCTTTCATCAGTTCGGGTATCTTGTTCATCCAATTCAGATTTCTGCGCTTTAACAAATCCTCCCGTATTCGTTTCCCTATCTCTGTTAATTTCGGTGAGGTTCGGAAGATCGAATCTACTTTCACTTCAAAATCTATCAGGCTTTTCATGTTTTGAGTACGATACACATCTGAAAGGGTATTGACGAAAGATAAAGGTGAAATTTCGTCATCTTCCCGTAGATCTGATATTAATTCGTCAGCTTCTTTCTTTAGATTACTTTTTTCTGATACAAAGGCGTCGAATATGCCCTCCAAGCCGACAATTGTGAGGCCTTTCTCTTTTGCTTTTTTTTCTAAAGCTATGTCCATAACTTGAGATTTCATACTATCAATCCGACTTTGGGAGTATCCTGTGTCTACCAATTTCTTACCTTTTTCTATCTCTCCTAAAATAAGGGCTAAGAAATTAGGCTTTATATACACCTTATTTAAAGGAGATTTTAAACTTTGACGTACTATGGAATCGAGAAAATGAAAATCTTCTTTATTTAATAAGTCGGCATAGGTTGTGTCTTTAGGTAGTTTTATAGCGGCTCCGACCTGAGCAGGGGTTGGTTTGGACGTTGTTTCGCTTTCTCCGGCGAATTGGCTACAAGCGTTAAAGGCTTGGTGGAGTTCGGGAATACTGTCGGTATATTGATATAGTATGTCGTATGTACCATGATATGTTCCGAACAGATAAGAGGGATGCGAAAGACCGTTGCCTGAAATTTTCCATAACCAACCGCCTTCCGGTCGCTGTTTCGCAATGGAAGTACAGGTGATAAAGATTGCAATGGTAAGAAATGCCAGGAATAGTTGATTGGATTTTTGCATAGCTATTATGATTATAATATTTATAAATCTTATTATAGTACGTCTCCGCCTTTGGGTGTGGGACAAATTTGTGGAATGTTTAGTAACGGACAATGAATGCATTGTTCTGCATTTTTACATGTTCCGCTTAGTTTTATTTTATTCTGGATACGCTGTCTGCGTTTTTTTACGGCATCGTAATTTTTACCTAGTAGGTTGGCAATCTCTTTTAGAGATACTTTCTCGAATATCAGGATACAGATAAAAATCTCGTAAGACGACAACTGGATTGATTCCAGAAAACTTATCAATGGCTGGTTTATTTTTCGATAGAATCCTAGGATTTCGGTGTATTCATCGTATGAAGGTTCAGCAGGTTTTTGATTTTCCAATGTTTGCATCCGCTCGCGTAGAGAAGCGATAATGGCTTCTTGTGTCTGATTGCGGAAAGTAACATCCTGATTGACTTGTTCTATTTCCTGGAAAAGTGATCTCCAGTATGTACTTGCTTGTTTTTGCCTCTTGAACATAATAATAGCTACCGGAATTAAGAGGATAACTAATAGTACCAATCCCAGAATAATGAGTTGTTGCAGTTGTAGTTGCTGCAGCAAGATGTCGTGTTCAATCAATGATTGCGAAGGATTAGATTGTGTAATCTCGGTTATCATGATGTCTAAAAGTTTGGTATAAGAAATATGTAAAAAGAATAAATACAATAGTGGCTGCCAGATTGACTATCCATAGATCTCCTGTCATTGCTGAGTTTACCTGTTGGGGAAGGGGATGATAATAATTAGTCATGACATATGCCACGCTTGAGACTTGTAAAAGAATATGTGTTATCAGGCAAGTCCATAGGCTCCGACTATATACATACAACCAGCCGAACCATAGTCCGTATATTAATCCTAATACAGGTAATAAGGTCATGCACCCCCACACTACAGAATAAATTATTGCGGCTATTATAATTGATTTTCGGATACCATATTCTGTCAGTAGTCCTCTTAGAATGATTCCTCTAAAAATGACTTCTATTATAAAAGGCATAAGTATTGCGCTGATAAAAGGATAAATGTAAGCCTCGTTTGAGTCTTTTGTTCCAATTTCTGTGAATATCTTTTTGAGAAACTCCGGGAATGGTACGATTGAATAAATCAGTGCATGTACCCACGGAAGGCAGAGAGTTCCTCCTGCTGCAAGTAATAGTACCTTTATATTTGGTTTGTCAAAACGGAGTATGGAGCGGTCCATTGCTTTGGTTCGGAAAGCTATTGCCAGTATTGTTACTGTGCTTACATATAGTATAGTCGCACATAGATAGCTAGGTACGCCTGATATGATGCAGATAACTTGAACGATTACAGTCCACAGAATAAAGAAGACAGCTAGCCAAATAGATTGACGGCAATTGGGAAAAGTGAGTATTTCCATAGTTTTTAATTTAATGTAATTATATAGAAGACTAAAAACAGTGTTGCAAAGTAGTTTCTTTTTTGTGATAATACCAAATTGGTGGAAAAGTCTAAAGGGACAGACATATATACATTAAAAAGCGTTGTATGAGCTGTACATAATGGCTTAAATGGTATTTGCGGGACAAAGATTAACTCATTTTAACTCAGCGTTCCCTTGTCTTGAGAGCGATAGCAGAAAATAAAAAATGGTTTCATGATGTTTTGAATATACTAAAATGATAGATTTTTGACTTATATTTTATATAGATTGCGTACTTTTTCCTACTTTTGCAGACCATTTATTTAAAAACCCATACATTGATATGCAGGAAAAAATAATAATTCTTGATTTCGGTTCGCAAACTACGCAACTTATTGGACGTCGTGTACGCGAGTTGGACACGTATTGCGAAATTGTTCCTTATAACAAATTTCCTAAAGAAGATACAACAATCAAAGGAGTTATCCTTTCCGGAAGCCCTTTTTCGGTTTATGATAAAGATGCTTTCAAAGTAGATTTGAGTGAGATTCGTGGTAAATATCCTATATTGGGAATTTGCTATGGCGCACAGTTTATGTCGTATACTAACGGTGGGAAAGTAGAGCCGGCCGGTACGCGTGAATATGGGCGTGCGCATCTGACTTCTTTCTGTAAGGATAATGTGTTGTTCAAAGGAGTACGCGAAAATACACAGGTGTGGATGAGCCATGGCGATACGATTACTGCTATCCCTGCTAACTTTAAAAAGATTGCTTCAACAGACAAAGTTGATATTGCTGCCTATCAGATTGAAGGTGAAAATGTATGGGGCGTTCAGTTTCATCCGGAAGTATTTCATAGCGAAGATGGAACACAGATCTTGAAGAATTTCGTAGTCGGGGTTTGTGGGTGCAAGCAGGATTGGTCACCGGCTTCTTTTATCGAAAGCACAGTTGCTGAATTGAAAGCACAGTTGGGTGATGATAAAGTAGTGCTCGGTTTGAGTGGTGGTGTGGATTCTTCTGTAGCTGCCGTGTTGCTGAACAGGGCTATTGGCAAGAATTTGACTTGTATCTTCGTAGATCATGGTATGTTGCGTAAGAATGAGTTCAAGAATGTGATGAACGATTACGAATGCCTTGGCCTGAACGTGATTGGTGTGGATGCCAGTGAGCAGTTCTTTGCGGAATTGGCCGGTGTAACGGAACCGGAAGGTAAACGTAAGATTATCGGTAAGGGCTTTATTGATGTGTTCGATGTAGAAGCTCACAAAATAAAAGATGTAAAATGGTTGGCGCAGGGTACTATTTATCCGGATTGCATAGAATCATTGTCTATCACAGGTACAGTGATTAAGAGTCACCATAATGTAGGGGGCCTTCCGGAGAAAATGAATCTAAAGTTGTGCGAGCCGCTTCGTTTGTTGTTTAAGGATGAAGTTCGTCGTGTAGGCCGTGAGTTGGGTATGCCGGAACATCTGATTACCCGTCATCCGTTCCCGGGACCGGGGTTGGCAGTACGTATTCTGGGAGATATTACGCCGGAGAAGGTACGTATCTTGCAGGATGCGGATGATATCTTTATTCAGGGATTGCGTGATTGGGGATTGTATGATCAAGTGTGGCAGGCAGGTGTTATCCTGTTGCCGGTACAGTCTGTCGGTGTAATGGGAGATGAGCGTACTTACGAAAGAGCAGTTGCCTTGCGTGCCGTGACATCTACGGATGCTATGACTGCCGATTGGGCGCATTTGCCTTACGAGTTCTTAGGTAAAGTTTCGAATGACATTATTAATAAGGTAAAAGGTGTGAACCGTGTAACCTATGATATTAGTTCCAAACCGCCTGCAACAATCGAATGGGAATAAAATAAGTCCTTTTTAGATGATACTTGAGTAGCCTCAACTTGAATAAAGTTGGGGCTATTTTATTTTCATCTCGGCAAACAAACTGTTTCATACGGCAAAACCAATAGTTTCATGCATTGGAACCTTTGGTTTCGCCGTACAGAAACCATAGTTTCACCGGTGGGAAACTTTTGTTTCCAAGGCTTGAAACTTCCAGTTTCATTACGGGAAACAAATAGTTTTAAACCTTTGAAACAAAATTGAATAGGGTGCGTCTCTGTCTTGTCAATGAGAGACACACCCTATTCCGTATAACTTATGTTGATAACTGTTTATTTCGCTTGTAACTTGGTGACAATCGTTGCCGTAACCGTCGGATCGTCAGTACTGCCGGCATTACCAGTCAGGTTTTGAATATATACCACTCCTTTTTGTCCATCTTGCGTCTGGTATGCATATACTTTTCCATTCTCTATTTCAATACTTTCTGTTGTTGGTGACAAATTCTTTAGAGGAGTGTCATCAATTCTGCTGATTGCGTTGAACTGTTCTAAGGTCATATTCGTAACTCCGAATTTAGTATTGCGAGCACCGTTAAAGGTTAAGCTATGCTTGGCAGGAGAGATTAATACTGCTTTTCCATTCTTATTTTCCATACCTATATTAACTTCAGCAGCATATTGACCCGCTTCACGGCTCTTATAGATGCGGCCATATAACCATTCGGCATAGAATACTCCCCAATATTTGTCAACTGATTCCAATTTCTTATCACTATGTTCAGAAAAGATAACAGCAGGAGTGATTTCTACTACAAAGTTTTTCTGAAAGTCTTCTCCTTCAGCATCAGTTACACTAATTTTGATCGCTTTGTTTTCTGACAGGTTTGTTATAGTATATGAAAAATCATAATTACTTTTAGGTTCGTCAAATGTTTGTCTGGTACTCTCGATGACAGATATCGCCGCACCGGTTTCAGCATTGGCTGTGCTGATAACGAAGGAGGTAAGTCCTGCTGTAGAAGTGATGCTTCCTTTTACCGTATATTCTTTGATACCTTTCGGAGTAGTTACCAAGTTCGTTCCTCCTTCAAAATTGAATAGTACAGTAGGAACATAATCAATATTAGCTTCATTTTCACAAGAGGTAAGTGAAAACAGGAAGATAAATAACGTATAAAATAAATGTTTTGCTTTCATATTATTGTAAAATTATTGGTTTATAAATCTGATTACCACCCGGCGTTTTGTTCAATATTCTGACTATTGTCAACTTCTTGCTGCGGGATTGGGAAATGGTAACATTTGGAAAGAAAAATACGTTCTTCCAGCAGGCTTCTGGTATATGTAGGATTTTCTAGGCTGCCTGTTACAGTAACCTTGTATACTGGTTTAGAGAACCATTCTTCCGCTTTGGCCCATCGGCGGGCATCGAAGAAACGATTGTCTTCGAATGCAAATTCTACACGATATTCTTTGTAGATGCGCTGTCTGAGTTCGTCCTTGTTCCAATTTTTGTTTTCATCTAATTCTCCTACACCGGCACGTTTGCGTATCAGGTTGACTGTTTTTACTGCATTTTTGCTGTCACCCAATTCATTAAGTGTCTCTGCATACCCAAGTAATATTTCCGCATAACGTATCATTTGGGGGTTACAGTCATAATTGGAGTTTCCCGAACTTTTGTGTCCGATTCTATCGTCGAGATATTTCAGGACGAGATAACCGGATGATTTACTTTTATCATCTACGTCAGTCATATCCAACGCTTGTTGGGAACCATTAAGATCGAATGTGTTGCCATGATAAAAGATTGTCATTTTAAGGCGTGGATCCCGGTTTTCATAAGGATTCTTATCGTCATATCCTGAATTTTTATTAATGATAGGCTGGCCATTGGCATCGTATCCGGTGATTGGTTCAGTACCGTCTTTCATGTCGTAAGCATCTACCAGATTCTGAGTGGGAGTACATCCAACATAAGATTTTTCATTCCAGGGAGCTCCTTGGGGAAGATTACTATGCATGGTGGCATTGGCAGCGAGTAGATATGTATATATATTTTCTTTGGTTTTACGCTCGCAGAAATAATGTGCATAACTTAATTCCGGATTTTGCGTGTCATAATATAAATCATAGATATTCAATCCCATGACTGCTGATAATGCGTCTCTGGCATCTTCCCATTTCTTACGATCCATAGACGGGTTGTTTAGTTTGCTAGCAGCATAAAGTTTGGTACGGGCTATGTAGGCCAGTGCCGCTCCTTTGGTAGCACGCCCGTAATTGGGGGCGTCCCATTCTAATGGAAGTTGTGATGCAACATCTGCCAGTTCGGAAACGATATAGTCGACGGTTGCTTCTGCAGTTGAACGCGAACGGTCCAAGTCGGTAGGAGAGATGATTTCATCTCCCAGCAACACGACTCCTCCGTACCAACGGTATAATTCTGCATAATACAGCGCCCGTAAGAAACGCGCTTGTAATTTTGAGGAGGCTTTTTCTTCATCAGACAGTACCGATTTGTCTACTTTTTGTATAAATAGAGTTGCGTTACGGATACTATTGTAATAGAAGGTCCAGGGATGTCCTCCGTTCATTGCAATATCAGAGGCAGACATGGTTGACTTACCATGCGTATGTGCTGATGAATATTCAATAGGTGCATATGCGTTGTCTGTTGCACAGTCAAGGAAAGTTACTCCATCTCCGGAGAAACTGGAGAAGCTACCTTGTGTTAGACGCGTGCGGGCATATAGGTTATTTAAAATCTGCCTTGTCTTTGCTGCGTCTGCATAGATTAATTCTTCCGTGTTCGTTCCTGTCTGGATTCGTTCCATATCACCGGTACATCCGTATAGGAGCAGTAGGGAAAAGGCTGTTAGAATAATATTTTTCTTCATATATCGAATTGTTATCAGAGGTTAGAATGTAACGTTTACTCCAAGATTATAGATTCTTTGCTGAGGGTAGAAGTTTCCGCGATTGGCAGGTTGTGCTTCCGGGTCGATCACTTTTAACTTATCCCAAGTAAGCAGGTTGAATCCGTTGACATACATCCTTAATGCGGATATCGGGGTGTGGGTAAACCACTTTTTAGGGAAGTTGTAGGATAACTCTACATTCTTCAGTCGCAGATAAGAAGCGTCATACAAATACATTGAAGATGATTTGAAGTTGTTCTGATTGGAGCCTGAAGAATTGCTCATACGATGATAAGTCGCAGTTTGCTGTGTTTCAGGAGTCCATCTGGCCAAATGTCTGTCGGCAAGAGCAGAACCAAGATTGAAGAACTCCCATGCAACTTCACCTGTCAGTGGAATTGTTACACGTGTTGCTCCCTGGAACATAACGGTCAGGTCGAAGTTTTTGTAAGACAGACCAACTTGGAATGAGCCGGTTATTTCGGGTACATCCGAGAAACCGAAAGGTGCTATGTCGTAATCATTGATAACACCGTCTCCGTTGATATCACGGAAACGGACGTCTCCAGGTTGTAAGGTTCCGTATTGCGTCGGGCCGGCTGCGATTTCGGCATATGTATTGTAGAATCCGTCGGCTATCAGTGAGAACTGTTGTCCGATAGAACCTCCGGTACGGTTCATATAAGGATATTTACGTATCTGTTCATTTTGTTCGATAATCTCATTGTGGTTGTAGGCAATGTTTGCTTTGATGCGATAGCCGAAGTCTTTGATCTTATGATCCCATCCTACTTCTACTTCTACACCTTGATTTTTTACTTCCATTAGATTTTGTGGAGAAAAACTTGTCACTCCGGAAATGATGTTGGTGCGTGAGGGAGTTTTCAAGATGTTGGTACGGTTTTCGCGGAAGTATTCGGCATTCAAGGTTAATTTACCTTCAAACCAGCGTGTGTCCATACCGATATTGAATTTGGTAGAACGTTCCCAACTTACAATCTGTGCTGCTTTTCCTTCCAAGAGTCCTCCACTGGCTGCAGTTGGAGATTCACCGAAATTGTAATTGGTGCCTGCGGCATAGGTCGCTTCCGAATAATAGGCAAAATTACTTCCGAATTTGTCATTACCGACTTGTCCTAATGAAGCTCTTATTTTCCAGTAAGGTAATAGTTTGCTGTCTTTTAGGAAAGATTCGTTAGTAACAATCCAGCCTACGGATGCGGAAGGGAATAATGCATATCGTTCGCCTTCAACAAATCTGTTGGAACCATTGTATCCTAAATTGATTTCTACTAAGTATTTACCTTCAAAATCATAGTTGGCACGGGCTACCAGTCCTTGATATACCTGCGGTAGCCCTCCATATTCACCATCGCCCGGTGCTTGGTGAGAGTTATAGTTGTATAAAATAAGTCCCGAAACATTATGTTTTTCTGCAAATTGATGTGAATAATTCACGAATGCTTCCCAGTATACACGTTTTTTTGCTCCGGATGCAAAATTGATGAGAGAAGGGAATACTTTGGCAAGTAGGCGTTGGTATGTTCCATTCTCATTATATTTCCATACAGGTTCCACCACATTCAAGCCCATACCGTTGTCTTCGATATAACTATTGTAGGAGAATTTACCTCCGATACTCAATCCTTTAGTAATAGCATGTAAATCGTAGTTCAGTTTTACAGTTCCTTCCAAAGCACTGTCGTTGTCCTTTCTATATCCCTGATAGAGGAATGCGTGTAGTGGGTTGGCTCTCACAAGATTTGGAACGGCTGCAAAAGTTCCGTTTTCGTTGACTAGCGGGAATGCATTGGCAGGTGTACGGGTCATATTGTTAAATGCACGGCTGGCATCTCCTTCGGAGTTGGGACGGTTCTTGCTTCCGGTACGATAGCTGAAGTCAACGCCAATACTGAAGTCTTTAGTAACTTGTATATCTAGGTTGGTTCGTACGTTGAAACGATTATAGTAGTAGGCAGAGTTGTAGTCTGGTTGCTGGAGTAAATTATCCAGTTCCGGGTTAATGGCAATCAATTTGGCCAGATCCGGTTTCTTTTTTAATTTTTCGATATCAGTTTCGTAGGTTCCGTTCTGATGAAAATAGCCTAATGACACAAAATATTTAAGCCGTTCGTTTCCTCCCGATACATTGACATTGTACTTTTGTTGTGTACCTAGTTTGGTAAACATATCTATATAGTCGTTGTCCGGATGAGTAAACGGGCTGGACTGGTCGCGGTATAATTGCATATCATGCTCTGTATATTTCGGTGCTTGCCCTTCATTCACCAAACCTTCATTCATCAATGTTGCATATTCTTCGGCATTCACCATTTTTGTAATACGGTTGATTTGTGTAATACCGAACTCACCGGAGAAAGAAACTTTAGCTTTACCGGAATTACCACGTTTTGTAGTCACAAGGATAACTCCGTTCGCTCCACGTACACCATAAACGGCAGTAGCAGATGCATCTTTCAATACGGAAATACTTTCTATTTCGTCCGGGTCGATTTGTGAAAAGTCACGTTCGATGCCATCTACCATAATCAACGGAGAAGCATCGTTCACCGTAGCACGGCCACGAATATAGAGTGCGGCAGCGTCTTCACCGGGACGTCCGCTGGTTTGACGTGTTACCAGTCCGGGAATACGTCCTGTCAGACTGTTTGTGACACTGGAAGTAGGACCTTGTTTCAGTTCTCGATTGCCCACAGCAGAAATAGATCCGGTAACTGATACCTTTTTCTGTTGCCCATAAGCTACAACCACTACTTCGTCCAAGGTTTGTGTGTCATCATGGAGTCTTACGGTAAGTGTCTTTCCATCTTTGGGAACGGTAACTTCCACAGTTTTCATTCCTATCATTGAAATAGCAATAATAGCCTTGTTACTGGTTACCTTTAATGTGAATTTGCCGTCAAGATTTGTAATTGTTCCATTACTGGGTTGTCCTTTTTCTACCACATTGGCACCAATTAATGGTTCGCCGGCGGCATCTGTAACAACACCTCTTACGGTTTCTTGTGCTTGCGCTCCTATGAACCATAAGCTCATTAGTAGCATTAATATATACCATTTTTTCATATTATACGATTTTTAGATTGTTATCTCCAACCGGGATTCTGTACTAAATTTGTATTTAACTGCATTTCTGAGTAGGGGATAGGAGAATAATACATCTTTGTATTAAATTTCCTTTGTCCGTCGACAACAAACTCATGTGTGGACACAACTCCATTATCTTGCCGTTCTATTCTGAATCCCATTAGTGGCTGGTTCAAATCTTTTTCGGCTGTTTTCCATCTTCTCAAGTCAAAATAGCGTTGATCTTCGAATGCCAGTTCAACCCGTCTTTCATTTCTTATTTTCTTTGTCATTTCCGTTTGAGAAGTTGTAGTGTATGGGACTGTTATTCCTGCACGTGTTCTTACTTTATTCAAAGCTTCGAGAGCTGTCCACCCCAAATCGGCTGCATCATTCGGTCCGTATGCTTCGTTCATGGCTTCGGCGTATAGCAAATAGATGTCTGCCAAGCGAATGACAGGGAAGTAGTGGTAGGTACTCGTTATTGTTTGAGCTGACAGATTTATATTCGTATCAAGGAATTTGCGTAAATAATAACCTGTAACGGTAGAACGAAGATTGACTTTGCCGATAGCATCCTGACTGTTGGGGTCGCTGATGTCGATTGCTCCTCTTGCTCCCAAAATACTTCCGTCACGAACGATCGTAACATCAAAACGAGGATCCATATTCTCGAATCGGGTATCTGATTGCATATCGTTGGCACTACCATCCTTCTTCTCGAAAGCGCATACCAGATTATGGGAAGGACAAGTACCTCCCGAACCCAACAGTGAAGGAGGGTAATTGTAAAGTTCCAGCATATAGTTTTTTGGATTTCCGGTATATACTATATATTCAGTATTTTGGTTTGGCTGTATGATAAACAGTTTTTCAAAGTTTGGGTATAAATACAATTTACTCGGAGCAAGGTCAATTACGGTTTTCAAAGCTTTAGCAGCAAGTTTCCACCTTTCTTGTACGTTTCCGTCAGTATAGCCGAGTATCGGATTTTGTACATTGTTGAATAATGGACTCGCTGCGTACGCCAGCGTTTTTGCCTTAATAGCCAACGGGCATGTACTGGCTGATAAAAAACCAAAACCACGATATTGATTGGTGATATAATTGTAGCGCGTAAATATTTCGCTGGCTTCATTGCATAAATTTACAATATAATCGACGCAATCGCTGAAATTATTGCGGGGTAATGTTATAATCTCTTTATCATCAAGAGTATATGTCTTTTTCACGAGCGGAACTCCTCCATACCTTTTGATTAACTCGAAGTAATAGAGTGCACGGACCGATTTACTCTCTGCTATGGCCAGTTCTTTATAACTTTCAACTTGTGCATCTGTCCAACCTGCATTGTTTTGTAGGAGAGGAATGTACTGCTCGAAATAAAGTGTACGCCGGATACCGATGTATAAATCGGCCCAACGGTTTTCTATCGGACTAATTTCGGTTGCGTATCCTTGTCCCAGTTTATACATTGCATTGGCGGGGTCTACATAAGCACCGTCATCTGTAGACGCGTCGAGGAATGCTGTATAGTTGCTTTGGTATCCATTGGGCATGGAAACGTAAACGCTATTCAGCATTTGGATTGTTTTGTTATAATCAATAAATGTCTCTTCCGGTTGCCAGTATTCATAAGGTTGTTGGTCCAGATAGTCGCATGAAGAAACTGCAAGAGCAATACAACCTGTTATGAGTATATGTTTAATCGTTCTCATAGTTAATTAAAATTTAATGTTTATTCCGGCGCTGAATGAGCGTTGGAGCGGATAAGCGACGCCATTGCCATAGGCCTCCGGGTCAATAACGTCTAGTTTATCAAATGTGAGCAGGTTCTGGCCATTTAAGAAGATACGGAGTTCTTCAAGACCGATGGAACGGACCACTTTGGTTGGTAGATTATACGACAGTTCTACATTCTTTAGTCTTAGATAAGAGGCGTCCCGTTGCCAATAGGTAGACGAAAGACTGTTGTTGCTTGAACCCGCAGCTTTAGTTGTAAATCTTGGGTTGTTGACAGAAGGGTTTTCCGGTGTCCATCTATTTCTTTGGTGTTCATACATATTTCCGTTATTGTAGAATGCAAACGCTGTGTATGAAGATAGCATTTTAGATACTTTAGCTGCCCCTTGGAATAGCACGGACAGAGAAAATCCTTTATAGCTTCCTCCAAGACTGAAGCCATAGAACACTTGAGGAACATCCGTGTATCCGTAACGTACCCGATCTTTTTCATCTATCTTACCGTCTCCGTTGATATCTTTATATCGTATGTCTCCGGGAACGACGCTGTTCAATGTGTGAACAGGAGCTGCCGCAATTTCTTCATACGATTGGAAAATACCATCGGCAATATAGACTAGTGAAGTACCATAAGGGTGTCCTTTGGAATACATATAGTCATACGGTTGCAAGGCTTCGTCCATATCAATGACTTTGTTTTTGCTGTATGAAATGTTACCACTAAGGAAATATGTGAAATCTTTACCTATGTTATCTTTCCAGTTTAGGCTACCTTCCAAACCTTTGGTTTCCATTTTCCCGATATTCTTGCCTGGCATATAGATAGTAGTATATCCCAACATGGATGAAAATGTGGAGGGAATGGTGTATACACCGGTGCGACGATCCTTCCAAATGTCGAATGTTGCGTTCAGACGATTAGAGAACATTCCTAAGTCTGCCCCTAGATTTATTTGAGTAGATTTCTCGTAGGTAGCAGAAGGATTGGCTTGTTGGGTTTCCAATAGAGAAGTATATTGCGCCATGTCATTACCAAAATAGATTCCTTCATTCAAATTCTGAAGACGGCTCATATACATATACACAGATACTGCACGGTCATTGTTTACCTTACCGATACTACCGCGTATCTTTAGATTAGAAATAGCGGGCTTTAACACATCAAAGAATTTTTCGTTGGATGCGTACCATGCCAAGGAGACAGTAGGAGACAATCCCCAGCGGTTCTCATTATTGAATTTGTAAGAACCTTGATAGCCGAAAGTGGCATCTATCTGGTATCTGTTATCGTATTTATATGCAAACCAGCCACCAACTGTTTGGTAGCGATAGGGAAGCACAATACTTTGATTGTATTCATATTGGTCGTAAAACATCATTCCCGAAACATTGTGCTTACCGGAAATACGATTGTAGCTAAGTTTAAAATTTAATGTGGTGTTACGTGCATCACCATATTTCATGGCAGCATTTGATATCATTTCTTCACTAGTTCCATATTTTTGGAGTACTCCGTTATTTTGAAGTGTGTAATAATTGAAAGAGCGGGTACGGTTTTGTTTTTGTAAGTTGTATACGTCCATAGAAATCTGTCCGTAGAGCGATAAACCCTTCAGAAGGAAATCCAGATCCTGTTTCAGTGATACAGAAAAGGCGCCATAACGTTTATCGATCGCTGTGTAGCCACCTCTGTTCAAAATAGCCCACGGATTGATATATTTATCATTGCCTGCAACAATACGGTCTCCCGGTTGTGATTTGATAGGATTCCCTGACTGGTCTACATAGTTATGGGTATCTTTATAGTACATAGGAAATGCTGTAGCCGGCGTTTTCAACAGATTCTGGAATATATATTGTTGTGCTTGGTCATGATAAGGAGAGTTTTCGCTTTGCATCCAACCGTCTAATTTTACTGATAACAGGGTCGTAGAGGTGATGTCGAAGTCTACGTTCGAGCGAAAGTTGATTCGGGAAAATTCTGTGTTGGTACTGTAATTCTGCTCTTTTTCAGTATTAAACATTCCTGCTTGTCCGGTATATCCCAATGAGACGAAATAACGGGTACGCCCGGAACCTCCTTCTACTGTGGCATTATATCGCTGCATGAAAGTTCCTTTTTTAAGCAAGTTTCCTATCCAGTCGACATCTGGGTAGCGCTCCGGGTCTGAATGATTGGCGAATTTATTGATCTCCGTTTCCGTGTAGAAAGGATTCAAACCGTCATTAATGTTCGCTTCATTGTAGGATTGAGCATATTCTGCCGCGTTAACAGCTTTGGGAACTCTCATGTTCTGCTGATATATCCCTTGAATGTTAAGGCTGACTCTAGGTTTTCCGAGACGTCCGGATTTGGTTTCAATCAGGATAACTCCGTTCGCGCCTCGCATACCATAAAGAGCGATAGCAGAAGCATCTTTTAATATGGTCACTCTTTCAATTTCCTGAGTTTGTACCATACCGTAGTAATTGCGTTCTTGTCCATCGATTAGTACAAGTGCGCCATTTCCATTGCTACGTATTCCACGTATATAAATGGAAGCTTCGTCATTGCCCGGTTCTCCACTTCGCTGAATCGTAGTTAACCCCGATATTCTTCCTGACAATGCATTGGATAAATGCTGTACAGGCACATTCTCCAATACTTTACCGGAGATTACATCGGATGCACCGCTAAACTCTGTTTTTAACTTACTTCCATAGGGTATGGAAATGATTGTCGAGTCTTTTTCATTCTTTTCCTTCACTGTTTTGTCCTGTGCTGAAATGATGGTTGAATAACCTGCAAGTGAGCAAAATAGCAGAAAGAACTTGATTTTTAAAGTTTTCTTTCTCATAAATATTAAATTAAGGGGAATATTTTATAATATTCAGTTTAGAATAAGTCGTAGTAGAACTTAGCCTAATTTAATCTATATCTATGATAATCAGTTTGTTAAAGTTGTGATATTTATTAAAAAAGAGTAATGGTATAAAGTTGGTATCTAAAAAAGTAGATTTAATTTGCGGGAGAATGCAAAATAAATGAAATATTAGCTTGATATTTTAAAATCAATTAATATATTTGCGGAGAATTAAAAACAAAATGAACTTTTAAAGCAAAATCGCCTATGGAGAGCTAAGCACTTCTATTATAATTTAGAAAATTATTAAGTTCTACTACAACTTAGCTATTAATTTAATCTTTTAGAAACATAAATAAGAAAAGGGAAAAACTATTTTTTAATGGTGGTTATATGTTTGTCGTTTAGTAATCGTAGACAAAATGATCCTATTTGTGCTACCTAAACAGGGAATTATATAATTAACTATCTATCTAATTATCTAGGTAAGTTTTTAAAACCTCTGCTATTTTCTCATATCCTTTAGTATTAGGATGAAGTCCATCGCTGAATAAGGATGAATTGATAATGCCATTTTTATCTGTCAACAGATTGCTTAAGTTTATATAAATACAATTCTGTTCTAGCTTCTTACGAAGTTCTTTGTTAATTTGCTGAATACGTTTTTCTGTGTTTGCTCTTGGGAGGATTCCCATTACGCATAATTTAGCTTGTGGTTGGCGTATTTTAATAGCTTCGGTAACCTGAAGAATACCTTGCAGAATTTCTTTATCTGTATTAAATTGAAGATTATTAGTTCCTATCAGTAGAAAAATCATATTTGCTTTGAAACCGTCCAATTCGCCATGGTAGATGCGCCACAATACGTTTTCTGTTTTATCCCAGCCGAAACCGAGATTGCGAACTGACCTGTTTTTGAATAGCTTGTCCCAAGCTTCTTTTCCACGTTGTGTCGGTGCAGTAGGCTCGCCGGCCCAGTAATGCGTGATAGAGTTACCTATCATAATGATTTCCGGGGCATTTTCTCGGTTTAATTTAAGGATTTCTTCATGACGCGCGTACCAATCATAGGAATCTCTTTGTTGTTTGCATGGAATACATGAAGTGGGACCTTCATTCTTTTCATGTAATATTTCCCGTATCTTTTTTAAATAACTGTCTGCATATTGCTGCATCCCTAAATCAGTAGAATGAACTCCGTCTACCATACCGTCTGCCGGAATACCTATTTCTTCCTTTGTCAGATAATAGATATCCGGAATTTGTTCTTCTTGTAAAGTATTGTATGCTTTTCGCAATTCAGTATTAGCTACGCGGTATGATTCTTCTGCTTTTTCGGAAGTGACATCGTTGGCATATCCGTCATGCTCTACTAGTAAAATAGGTGCTTTGCTGGTTTCGCGTAATTTCTTTACTCCTTTTAAGGTACGGTCGTATATCACTAGGTTGGGCATACAGTCAATGATAAACAGTTTTGCATCAATCTCGGACAATAAGTCGAATAGTTCGCTCTCGAGTTTGCCATTGCCGGAGAATCCCAAATTGATGACGGGATGTTCCGACTTTCTATTTAAAATATTTCCCCATGCCATACCCGGACGGGAGGCACACGCCCCTTGTGCAATGGAAGTTCCGTAAATAACCAGGGGTTTTTCTTGTGAGACGGGAAGAAAACGGAAAGAAGTGTTCTCGGGTACACCGATTTCTAGCCATGACACACTGTTGTAAAGAGGTAGAAATAATTGATATTCAAAACCTTTTCCGGTTTTTGCGGCATACGAAAGTCCGCTAAAATCGTATGTAATGGTATCCTGCATAACATACCGTCCAACACACCAACGCTCTTGACCATTATTGTCGGTTGCATATAAATCAATGCCAGAGACACCAGTTGCTGGCATGTGTGGCATGGAAAGAGCGCCTTTCACAACATAACGAATTTTTATTTCCGGAGCATTGGAACGAAATGCAATGGAGAGTCCTGCGCTTTGGAGTGATAAGTCCCATACCGCTTTTCGTACTTTATCTTTAGCCCGTTGTGGAAGTCGTGTGTAAAATCCTGCGGGATCTTCTTGCCATGCTTGTCCACGGACGACCGGAAAACTTTCTTTTTGTGGATTGAACCACTTATATTGTGCTGTTAGTGATGAAGTGCAACCTAAAAAAAGAATAAAAAGAAAGAGGTGTAAATGTGTTGTTTTCATAGGTGGTATAAATAATATAACTTAATTTATATAATGAGCTTCTGTGCATCAGGAATAAGAATTTCTTTTCGTCGCAACTCAATCAATCCTTTATCCTGTAATTCGTTAAGTGCTTTGGAAGTATTCAGACGGGTATCGTCTAAATAGCGAGCTAAATCATCCATTTTTACTTTGAATATCTTTTCTCCTTGTGTTTTCTCGCAATGCAGTAAGAAGAAGCGGGAAATCTTCTCCTTTAAGTCTATAGTCGGTTCTTCCCATAGTCGGGAGTAAAGATTTTGTGCACGATTGCTGACAATATTCATATAGTTGAGCCGGAATATATCGTAATTAAACAGGTCGCTAAGTACGAAGGCTTTACTAATACTGATTGTGTGGGCTTCTGTATGCGCTATATAAGAGGATGCGTAATTCGTATTCATGCCGAATAACGATTGTGGCTCTATCAGATATGGTGCTTCCATTTGCTCAATGACAGTGTATATGTTTTCTTTGGAAGTGGTGACGATAGATACTTTACCTTTTAACAGGAAACGGAGTTGCTTACAAGGACTACCATTCCCAATGATAGTTTCTCCGGCTTTATGCTTGATAAAATGTAGCTTTACCTTATCCAAAATACTAGTGAAATCTTCATGGCAAAGACCTTGAAATAAAGGCAATTGGAGCAAAGTGTCGAACATTGTTTCCATACGTTGTTATCTCTTATTTATTGTACAAATTTACTCATTATACAATACTGCTGTCAACATCTGACCCTTCTTTTTGTTTTTTTTATTGTTTGAATGCATAAAAATAGAGTATATTTGCAGAA
>ERZ779777.321-NODE-321-length-19603-cov-1.75547_pt1 | contig 19603 bp, 18 predicted proteins | sample MGYA00511254_ERZ779777 | MGnify/ENA primary metagenome ERZ779777 (study PRJEB29588, sample SAMEA2147589) | human gut metagenome | biome: human gut; feature: human-associated habitat; material: faeces | place: Denmark | collected 2008/2010 ... | reverse complement strand
ACCAGGTGCTTTGAAACTGCCCAGTACCGCCATTCCCAGGTCCTGCGCCTTTCCCAGGAAACGCTGGCTCCTTTTAAAGTCCTGCTTCAGAAATTAGAAGCAAACACCAATTTCAGAAATGATGATTTTGCAGCTCCCTTACTTGCAAAAGCCCTGTGCCTGGAATTTCTCATTGAATTAAACAGGATCACCCTCTCCCCCAAAGCCGGATTTCTCACAGAAAGCACCCTGGATTACCGCATTTCCGGCCTGTTGGCCTATATCAACAGCCATTTGGAAGAGCCTATGGACGTAGCTTCCCTTTCTGCTTTAAGCGGCTTAAGCTCCTATCACATGATGCGCCTGTTTAAACAGGAAACCGGCTATACGGTTGGAAATTACATTACGGAAAAGCGGCTGATCAAGGCAAGAGACCTGATGAGCCAGGGCACCTGCGCCACACAGGCCTGCTACCTCTGCGGTTTCCAGAACTATTCCTCCTTTTTACGTGCATACAAAAAACGCTATCCAGGACGCCCCAAAGACATCCTGAACAGCGTTTAATATCCTGTTTCACTTTATCCAAGTGTAGTATAGCCGTAAGCATTTACCAGTGCATCCAGCTTTATTCCCTTTTCGCAAAGAGGGCATTTTCTGTAATCATAATAAATATAATCGGTCACATCCTCCGGGCTGTAGATGGATGTGATCGGGCATCCGTTTAACTCATCCAGTGTACTAAACACAGCCGCTGCGCTCTGCAGTTTTCCGCCATAATACTGGATCGCCTCAATACTCTTATTCAGACTCAGTCCCGTTGTCACAACAGCTGTAAGGATCACCACATTTTTCCCATGGACCATCGGTAAAATATTCTCACGAAATACCATCTGGCTGTTGCTGTTATATTCCGGAGTGATCACATAAATAGTCTTATGGGCGTTGGTAGAAAGAACACCGGCCCTTGTCAGCTCTTCTGCCAGATAAGCTCCGATCACCTGGGTTCCTTCCAGACACACGATCGTATCCACTACCTTGTCAAATAAAAACCGCTCTGCCAGGTGCTTTGCAACCTCCTGTGCTTCACTGAGTCTTGTCTTAAGGGTGGTCATGTCCAGATAATAATTAATATGGGCATGATTGGTAGCAAAATGTCCCGGTGTTGCCTTAAGAGGTGCCTTACTTCCCGATGCAAAGATCTTTACATAACGATTATCCATAAATGTGCCTCCTTTTCAGAAAAGTTACTGATATTCCCCTTATTTTTTAATAATATTATACAAAACCAAGATTATATTCGCAAGACTTTTATGCAAAAAGGACAGCCATTTCTGACTGTCCTCACTGATCTACAGATCCATTTTCAGTTTTATACCTGCTGGTCTTCCCTAGACTGGTCTGGCTTTTCTTCTGAAGCATCTGCTACAATATTTTCTGCACCTGCTTCATTTTCTTTTTCTTCTGCAACAGCTGTCTCCGGACTTTCAGCTGCATCCTCTTTCTCCAGATGCTCTGTATCCGGAATACCTTCGCCGTCTTCCTTCTTCTCCTCCGGCTCCGGCAATCCCTTCACCTCACGGAAGATCTTCATAAATTCCTTACCTGTAATGGTCTCTTTCTCGATCAGGAACGCTGCGATCTTATCCATAGCTTCTCTGTCATCGCTTAACAGACGGATTGCCTCATCATAAGCATTTTTCAGGATCTTCATAACTTCCTGGTCAATGTCTGCTGCTGTGGCATCACCGCAGTTTAATACAGTACGGCCGGTCAGATACTGGTTCTCCTGGCTCTCAAGTCCCATAAGACCGAATTTCTCAGACATACCATACTGGGTCACCATAGCTCTTGCCAGATTGGTAGCCTGCTGGATATCATTGGCTGCACCGGTGGTAACAGTCTCAAAAACGATCTCCTCAGCTGCACGGCCGCCCATTAACTCAACCAGTCTTGCCTCTAATTCCTTCTTGGTACTTAAATACTTCTCTTCTTCCGGCACATTCATAACATATCCCAAAGCACCCATAGTTCTTGGAACAATGGTGATCTTCTGGACCGGTTCAGAATGTTTCTGCAGAGCACTGACTAATGCATGACCTACTTCATGGTAAGATACAATGCGGCGCTCTTCCTTGCTCATAATGCGGTCCTTCTTCTCCTTACCAACAAGAACCACCTCAACTGCCTCAAACAGATCCTTCTGGGAAACAGCGTTTCTGCCGTTCTTAACCGCATTGATGGCAGCCTCGTTCATCATATTGGCAAGGTCCGCACCAACAGCGCCGGAAGTTGCAAGGGCAATTTCCTTAAAGTCTACAGTCTCATCTAACAGCACATCTTTGGAATGTACTTTTAAAATGCTGATACGTCCATTTAAGTCTGGTTTATCTACAACTACACGGCGGTCAAAACGTCCTGGACGAAGAAGAGCCGGATCCAGGATCTCCGGACGGTTGGTTGCACCAAGAACTAAAAGTCCCTTTGTAGAGTCGAAACCATCCATCTCAGAAAGCAGCTGATTTAAAGTCTGCTCACGCTCATCATTTCCGCCCATACGGCTGTCACGGCTGCGTCCGATGGCATCGATCTCATCAATAAAGATGATACAAGGAGCATTTTCCGTTGCATTCTTAAACAGGTCACGGACACGGGATGCGCCCACACCTACGAACATTTCCACAAAGTCAGAACCTGACAGGGAATAAAATGGAACATGTGCTTCACCGGCTACTGCCTTTGCAAGAAGGGTCTTACCGGTTCCCGGAGGGCCTACTAACAGGGCACCCTTTGGAAGCTTCGCACCGATCTTGGTGTACTTTCCAGGATTGTGAAGGAAATCCACGATCTCAGTTAAAGACTCTTTTGCTTCATCTTCACCTGCCACATCTTTAAAAGTAATTCCTGTTTCTTTCTGGACGTACATCTTGGCGTTGCTCTTGCCTACGCCCATAATTCCGCCGCCGCCCATACGCTTCATGGTAAAGTTCATAATAAACAGCAGGAACAGGAATGGAAGTGCATAACTTAATATCTCTAACAGTAATGCATTGGAAGTATTATTTTCCCTGTTTGTAACAACGTTGTTCTTTAAAATACGGTCTACAAACTGGTAATCTCCTTCCAGACGTACTACATAGTACTTCATCTGCTGGGAATAGTTGGTGTCATCTGCCTTTGGCTTTACCTCAATAATGGTGCTTCCAACGCTGATGGACTCTACCTTGCCATTTTCTACCATGTTTACAAACTCATTGTAAGACAGTTCCTGACGCTGTCTGGCGTTGACAGTGGAGTTCATCCAGCCCACGATCAGGATCGTCAGCAATGCAGCGATCACCAGCATGGTAATGGTTTGCCAATTACTGTTCTGATTCTGTTTGTTGTTATTATCCATACTGTATAAATTCTCCCTCTAACAGGCTTTTTCGTGCACGCATAAAATGTGCCAGAGCCTATTCTTTTCTATTATAATGTGAGTCTAACCATAAATCAAGGAAAGAACTATTAAAATTCTGAAAACAAAAGCAGGATCTTCCCCTTCATCTCCACTTTAGATTATTAGTTTTTTAAGATTTTTACATTTTTTTGAAAAAAGTCCCTAGATTTCTGATTTCCATAGTTGTATAATATATCAGTTTTTAATAAAACCGTAAACAAAAACCTATACCCAACTTACCACTAAAAGGAGGTTCCCCACTATGCCAGTAAAATACGTATTCGTAACCGGCGGCGTTGTTTCCGGACTTGGAAAAGGCATTACCGCAGCTTCCCTTGGCCGTCTTTTAAAAGCCAGAGGTTACAAAGTTACCATGCAGAAATTTGACCCCTACATCAATATCGATCCAGGTACCATGAACCCGGTACAGCACGGCGAAGTTTTCGTTACCGATGACGGCGCTGAAACTGACCTTGACCTTGGACATTATGAGCGTTTCATCGATGAGAGCCTGACTAAAAATTCCAACGTAACTACCGGTAAAGTTTACTGGACCGTTCTGCAGAAAGAGCGCCGTGGAGACTTTGGCGGAGGTACGGTACAGGTCATCCCCCACATCACCAATGAAATTAAGAGCCGTTTCCACCGCAATTATAATGATAACGAAACCGAGATTGCCATCATCGAAGTTGGCGGTACTGTTGGCGACATCGAAAGTCAGCCATTCTTAGAGGCGATCCGCCAGTTCCAGCATGATGTTGGCCCAGGCAACACCTGTCTCATCCACGTCACCCTTATCCCTTATTTAAAAGCATCTGAAGAATTAAAGACCAAACCAACCCAGGCAAGCGTAAAAGACCTGCAGGGAATGGGAATTCAGCCGGACATCCTGGTATGCCGTTCCGAGCATCCGTTAGATGACAATATCAAGAGCAAGATCGCATTATTCTGTAATGTACCAAAGACCCATGTTCTTCAGAACCTGGATGTAGAAGTTCTTTACGAGGTTCCTCTTGTAATGGAAGAAGAGCATCTGGCACAGGTTGCCTGCGAATGCTTAAATCTGCCATGCCCGGAACCAGACTTAAAAGACTGGACCGCTATGATCGATGCATGGAAGCATCCTGAAAAAGATGTGACCGTTGCGCTGGTAGGAAAATATACACAGCTTCATGACGCTTATATCTCTGTTGTAGAAGCATTGAAGCACGGTGCTGTTGCCAACAGGGCACAGGTACACATTAAATGGGTAGACTCTGAGACTGTAACTTCTGAAAATGTAGATGAAAAATTAGGAGATGTTTCCGGTATCCTGGTACCGGGCGGCTTCGGCGACCGTGGTATTGACGGCATGATCTGCGCCATCCGCTATGCAAGAGAGCACCAGGTTCCGTTCCTCGGCCTCTGCCTTGGCATGCAGCTTTCCATCGTAGAATTTGCAAGAGATGTGATCGGCTGGAATGACGCCCACAGCGTAGAATTGGATCCTGCTACTACTCATCCTGTGATCCACCTGATGCCAGATCAGGACGGTATCGAAGATATCGGCGGTACCTTAAGACTTGGTTCCTATCCATGTGTTCTGGATAAAAATTCCAAGGCTTACGGTCTTTACGGCGAAGAAACCATCCATGAGCGCCACAGACACCGTTATGAAGTAAACAACGATTACCGTACTTTCCTTACAGAGCATGGCATGATGTTATCCGGTATGTCTCCTGATAACCGTATTGTAGAAATGATCGAACTGCCAGATCACCCATGGTTCGTAGGAACCCAGGCTCATCCGGAACTGAAGTCCCGTCCAAACCGCCCACATCCACTGTTTAAGGGATTCATTGAGGCATCTTTAAAAAATCAGGACAAATAATAAACAGTAAATTAAAAACCTGGCTGAATAAAAACTATTAAAAAAACACATCCTGTTTACAGCAAGACAGATCACTGATCCAAAAGCTGTTTACAGGAGGTGTTTTTTTATGGAAAAATATAATTTCAAAGACAATTCTGATCTAAAAAATAATACGGCTGAAAATCTCTTTGATGACTCAGACATCCAGGCCTGCTCCGCCACCGACTGCACCGGCCTGATCCCGGCACTGCCACAGGACGAAGCAGAGGTGGAAGCATATGAGGATATTTATCCCTATATCACCAAAGCACAGAAAACGCAGAAACCATAAGATCATTTTTCTTTTACAACTGCATTTTCAAAGCAGATCTCTTTGTCTACCCATTCCTTCATATTATCATGAACGGTAACTTCCAGATTTTCTGCTTTCACATTCTTGGCATTCTTCACATAGATGCCATTGATCTTTCCTTCCTGGAAATCCGGACCGCAGCATGGGCGGAAATCATATCCTTTAATAGGATATTTGGTAGTTTTTTCCAGTTCCAGACGGATATTATTTAATGTAAGATCTTCTATAGGCGCACTGTCCTTTCCTGCAATATAAATACTGCCTTCGCCCTTGCAGCGCACATTGGTAATAGATAATCCTTTGATCTTTCCGGAAGGGATCTCATCTTTCCTGTTGATGGAAGCAATATTGATAGGCTCTGCAAAGCCCCACCAGCACTCAGACACATTTTTTGTACGGATCACACAATTATTGATCAGAACATTTTCAATATTTCCCTGGTCTCTTAACTGGAAGGAAATACCTCTGTTCGTATCATAAATACTGCAGTTATCAATGATGATATCCTTAAAATCATCTACACTTTCTGTACCGATTTTAATGGCAGCACTGGTAGATGCCAGTGTACAGCCGGAGATCACAATATCTTCACAGGGACCATAGTGATGATTTGCTTCTGTAGTCTTTAATACGATACAGGCAGTTGCTGATACGTACATGTTTACAGTGGTCCGGGTCAATGCCATCACAGTTTGCCATCATACGGTTATTTAAAATACGGACACCGCTGATCTCCACTTCTTCACATCCAACCAGGTGAGTGGTCCAAAATCCGCTCTTTCTGATCGTTACATTCTGGATGGTCAGATGGGTACAGTGTTCCATCAGGATCAGAGGAATTCGAGGATAGAAGGCACCATCGATCTGATCTTCTCTTACCTCTCCATAATAAATTTCTTCTGAACCATCGATCACACCGCCGCCACTGATGCGTACTCCGTCTGTATCCCTGGAATAGATAAAATACTGCCGCGGTTTTCCATCATACTCGCAGTTTACAAAAGTAGGAACTTCTACCATATGGTCATGTCCCCGCTTTGCCAGCTCACTGATATACTGGTAATCATTCAGATCTTCACTGGCCTTAAGTACAGCCCCTGTTTCTACCACCAGTTCTACATGACTTTTTAATACGATGGAACCGGAAAGATAGGTGTGACCTCCTTCCATTATAACTACACCACCGCCCTGCTCACTGCACAGGTCAATGGCTTTCTGTATAACATGGGCATCATTGGTCTTTCCATCACCTGCTGCCCCCAGCTCCATAACACGATATCCCATTTTGCCTTTGCCTCCTTAAAATAAGATCATAAATCATATGATTTTATTTTCCATTTTTATCCAAAATAGTCAATCCGAAAAACCGTGTCGTTCTGCCACATTTCCGTGTTTTCACAATTTTACGGTTTTTTCCATTTATAAACTGCTTAGTGTCCCAAAGAAGTAATATAATCCGTAGGCGTCATTCCCGTCTGCTTTTTAAACAGCTGTGAAAAATACTGGGGATTGTTTCCACAGCCTACCTGCTCCGCTACATTTTTTATCGGTTCCTCCGGATTTTTTGCGATCAGTTCCTTGGCCTTTCCAATACGCATTTTTGTAAGATACTGGGAAAATTTCTGTCCGGTTTCTTTGTAAAATTTCTTGCTTACATAATCTACATTCATAAATAAATAATTTTCAGCGATCCATTTTAGCGTAAGGGCCGAATCCTGAAGGTGCTGCTCCACATAGACATAGATCTGGGATACCATAGGTGAAACTGTCTCTTCTCCTTCTTTTAAACTTACCAGGTCCCGGAATTTGTCAGAGATCATCGTTCTTAAAGGATCCAGATCTTCTTCTTTTTCCATCTTAGTCAGCCACTGGGCCAGATCTACAGTGGAAAACGTCTGAAAATCCGAAGCCATTTTCAAAAATAGATTTCCTGCCAGCTGCTTTAAAAAGTCTATATTATCAATACTGTTTAACAGTTCCACCGCCTGATCCGTCTTTTCCCGGTTGCCCTCCTGGATCTGCTGATACAGAACACGGATCTGAGCAATGACCCAGTTATAATTACAGATAGCTGTAATATGAAAATGGTTTATGTAATAGATCATGCTGTAACGCAGAAGTTTTCCTGTTACCTGGGTAAGAAGTGTCTTTAAAGAAGAATAATTCCCCTCCCGGATCTCTGTTGTGATCTTCTGCCCCTCCGGTGAAAGCTGCTGCAAAAACACATGAAGATCGTCACAGGCTTTACCTGCATTCTGCATAAACAGCACCAGGGTATTTTTTACATACATTCCATACAGAATGGTCTGGGGCATTTTTTCTTCCATATATGCTTTCACAGAATCCGATGCAAATCTGCCAATGGCAGATGCCTTAAATACCTGCCTGAAATTCCAGATAATACACATAAAACAGACGGTAGGCTGCAAAATGAAAATCCAGATACTGTTCATAGGGAGAAATGATCTCCTCCAGCGTCATTTTTTCATCCAGACAGTCATTGATGATACTGGAAAGTACACTGTGGAACATTCCATCATAGAGAACGAACTGCTGCTGGAGCATTTTCCGTTCTCTGGCCTGTTTTTCATGATCTTTCCGGCACTGTTCAATACACTCCAGGATCTGTGTTTCATTACATGGTTTTAAAAGATAATGGCGGATACCATAGCTCATGGCTTCCTTGGCATACTCAAACTCCCCATAACCGGATAAAATAATAAACTGGATCTGCAGGTCAGTCTGACGGATTTTGCGGATCAGTTCCAAGCCTCCCATACCTGGCATACGGATATCCGTAAGTACAATATCCGGTGACTCATCCAGGATCATATCATAGGCTTCGATCCCATTTTTACAAAGTCCGATCACTTCAATGTCATGTTTTTTCCAGTCAATAATATTAAAGATCGTCTCTCGTATAATACGTTCATCATCTGCAATCAGTAATTTCAGCATGTCTCTTCTTCCTTCCGAAACGGCATTTTGATTGTTGCCACTGCAAAATCATGTTCATTTGATAATGTAAGTCCATACTCTTCCCCAAATAAAAGCCGGATCCTCTGGTCGATATTTAACAGACCAATTCCAAACCCATGAGGGCTTCTGCTTTTATTTTTTAATTTTTCCAGCAATTCCTCTTCAAAATTGGAACCTTCATTTCTCACCTGGATCGTAAGAACTCCCTCTTTTACCTCTGCCTGCAAATAAATATGACACACCTCCGTCATTTCTTCCATGCCATAGTGAATGGCATTTTCTACCAGAGGCTGAATGGTAAGAGGCGGGATCATTCCCTCTTTTGCTTTCTCATCTGTGATCACCTTAAACTCCAGCCGTTCCTCAAACCGGATCTTCTGGATGGTGATATAAGAGTCTACCAGTTCCAGTTCATAGGCCAGTGTTACCAGGGTCTTCTGGCTGGAAAGGGAAACTCTTAAAAGATTTCCCAGAGACTCTACCATCTGGGAGATCACTTCATTTCCCATGGCTTTCGCTCTCCAGTTAATCGTTTCCAGTGTATTATACAGAAAATGGGGGCTGATCTGGGAACGCAGCGCCTTTAACTGCGCATCCTTTGCCAGGATCTCATTTACATAATTGACCTTTACCAGATTTTGGATCCTTAATGCCATCTGATGAAACTGATGGTGCAAAGCGCCGATCTCATTAGGCTGTGATCCGTAATCCTCTTCCTCCGGTTCCAGTTCCAGCTCATTCTGGGTAAACAGTTTCATTTTCTGGATCAGGGCATCAAACTGGCGGATGATCCCCCGGATCAGACGACTGGAAAGATACCAGATAAACAAAATCCCAACCAGAAAGATCATAAATGTAGTCTGCATGGAAACGGTAAGCGCGCCTGCAACTTCATCAAAGGGCGCCAGTGTCACATAACTGTACTGATAATGGGGAAGCGTTCCTTTCACGGCAAAATATTTATGACCATCATAAGAAACGATCTTATAGGTAGTAAAAGGATCTGTAATCAGCTCCTCCGCCCTCTGATCCGTTAAAGAAGAGGAAGCATAGATCAGGCTTCCGCTCTGATTGGCGATCACCACTTTCTGATCCTTATACTGGGAAGCAAAACGGACTGCCTCAGATACTACCTGTTCCAGGTCCAGGCCGATCACCATATTTCCCAAAGGCTCCAAAGACATGTTCCGGATCTGACGTACATTCCTGCTGAGAAGCATATAAGGCTGCCTGGTAGCATGGGTCCAGGTAACTGCTCCCTCTTTCTCATAACCGTTCTGTATTGCTGCATCTAACAAAAAACCGGGTGTCCGCTTTAACGTGACCCAGTTGGTACAGTTCACATATTCCCCGTTTTTGCTGTAAACAGCTGCATAAGCAATGCCATTGGACCGGAAAAGAGTTGCGTATTCTGTAAGGGCATTATTAATGGTACGGTTATATTCTGTGATCGCCGGCGCGTCTTCCGGTGACGGAAGATCTGACAGACAATCCTGAATAGAAGAAGAACCAAGGATCAGATTAGAAATATATTCTGCATTTTCCATTTTCTGGGAAATCTGAGCTGATGTCACGGAAAGTCTGGATGCCATAGAGTCAAAAAGAAGCTTATTATAGGCATTTGTATACAGCCGGTACCCAAACACAGCACATAACAGCATGGTCACACTGTTAAAAAGCACTATGGTAAGGATCTTATATTTTAAAGACCAGTGCCTGAACCGGCCAATTAATATGCGTATATTTTTTTTCATATATTTCCCGTTTCTTCCTTAATTATTGTATATCTCCTGACATTCACATTATACTTTTTTTCAAAAATAATTCAATTCTGCACAAAAAAGAAGTCGGTTTTTTGAACGAACTGCTCCGTTTTAACTATTAAGAACAAAAAAATTATGCGCTATAATGTGGAACATAAACAAGCAGATATCCTTTCGGACCACGAAAGGATCCAATTTCAAGGAGGTTACAATATTATGAAAAAGAAATTAGCAGTCCTTCTTACTGCAGCTCTTGCCGCTGCATCTTAAACCGCCTGCGGCGGATCTTCTTCCTCAGGCAGCTCTGACACCAGCGCAGCTGATACAAACACTTCCCAGTCTGCACAGTCAGATGGCGGCAGCAGTGATTCCTCCGGCCTGGTTATGGCATGGTGGGGAAATCAGACCAGAAATGAACGTACCCAGAAGATCCTGGACATGTACAGCGAAGAAAATCCTGGTGTTACCATTGACGGACAGTTCTCCGAATTCAACGACTACTGGAACAAACTGGCAACCGCAGCAGCAGGACATTCCATGCCAGACATCGTTCAGATGGACTACAAATATTTACAGCAGTATGTAAACAACAATCTGTTAGTTGATCTTACTCCTTACATTGAGGACGGAACCATTGATACAGCAAGCTGCAACCAGGATGTTTTAAACTCCGGTAAGGTTGGAGATGGCTTATATGCACTGTGCAATGGTATCAATGCACCAGCTCTATTATACAACAAGACTTTACTTGATGAAAACGGTATCACTGTAAAAGACAACATGACCATGGATGAGTTCATCGCTCTTTCCAAGGAAATCGAAGAAAAAACCGGTTACAAGACCAACCTTTGCTACAACCAGAACGAGCAGTTCTTAGAGTACTTCCTTCGTGCAGATGACATTGTTCTGTACCAGGATGGAAAAATGGGCGGAGAGTCCGCTGAACCATATGTAAACTTCTTCAAACTGTATGAAGATGGTATTAAAGATGGCTGGGTCGTTGATCCTTCTGTATTTGCAGAGCGTACCATCGGTTCTGTTGAACAGGATCCATTAGTATATGGTTCCAGTCCTGAGACCATGTCCTGGTGCTCTTTCTCCTACTCCAACCAGTTAACTGCGATCAAGAACGCAGCTCCGGAAGGCACTGAGATCGGTATCACCACCTGGCCATCTGCAGATCCTGAAAAATCTGACTACTTAAAGCCAAGCCAGTTCTTCGCTATCTCTGCTGACTCCAAAAATCCTGCAGAAGCAGCAAAGATCTTAAACTACATCACAAACTCTGTAGACTGCAACAATGTTCTTCTTGCTGAACGTGGAATCCCGCTGTCCAGTGATGTAGCAGAAGCTATTTCTTCTAACCTGGATGAAAGCAGCCAGCAGGTAATTGACTTCATCTACAATGTTGTAGATCCTCACTCTTCACAGGTAAATCCACCAAGTGCTGATGGTTCCAGTGAAGTAAACGATCTGATCAACAAACTGGAAGAGCAGGTATGCTACGGACAGCTGTCCGCAGAAGATGCAGGCGCACAGCTCTTTGAGCAGGGCAACTCCATTATGGCTTCCAAAGCTTCCAAGTAAACGTATCTACTTTTATTGATTACTCTCTTTTTAATTACCATATCCTTTTATAATTCAGGGCGGTCCTCCCGCCCTGAACCATTGTAAACTATCTTTTATCCCAAATACCTGATGTTCTCAGGGAACATCCCAAAACAGGAGGTTTGACATGAAAACCATTCGCAGCTTGTTTAACCGGGAAGATACAGCAGGCATCATGTTTACTCTTCCCTTCACCCTGGGCTTTCTCTTCTTTATGATTGTTCCCATGGGCATTTCCCTTTATTATTCCTTTTGCAAATATAATATTTTGTCCCCGCCTGTTTTTACAGGTCTTGATAACTTTAAAAATATGATCGCTGATGGTACTTTTTTACAGACCATCAAAGTTACTTTCTTCTTTGCTTTTGTATCTGTTCCTTTAAAGCTGATCTTCGCTTTACTGGTTGCAATGCTCCTGTTAAAAAACACCAAAATGTCCGGTATTTACAGAGCAGCTTACTATCTGCCTTCCATTATCGGAGGTTCTGTAGCAGTCGCTATCCTTTGGAAGCGTATGTTCGCTATGGACGGTGTTGTAAATAAACTTTTAGGTTCTATTGGTATTAAAACCAGTATTTCCTGGTTAGGTGATACAAAAACAGCCATCTGGATCCTGATCCTGTTAGCTGTATGGCAGTTTGGTTCTTCCATGCTGATCTTCTTATCTTCTTTAAAGCAGATCCCGACTTCTCTTTATGAGGCAGCCATGGTAGACGGTGCCAACCCGGTATCCCGTTTCTTTAAGATCACACTTCCTCTGCTGACACCAACTATTTTCTTTAACCTGGTTATGCAGATGATCAACGGATTTCTGGCATTTACCCAGTGCTACATCATTACACAGGGTAAGCCAATGAACTCCACTTTGCTTTACACCGTTTATATGTATCAGCAGTCATTCGAGTTTTACAACACTGGTTATGGCGCTGCCATGGCTTGGGTCATGCTGCTGATGATCGGACTGATCACCCTGTTCCTGTTTGCAACCAAGCGGTTCTGGGTATATGAAGGAGGACTGTAGACATGAAGGAAAAACGTCTGGCAGGAGCTGCGCTCTACCACATCATCATATTTGCCATTGGTATCATCATGGTCTATCCTCTGATCTGGATGGTTATGAGCTCCTTTAAGGAGACCAACACCATTTTCACAACCGCCAGTTCCCTGATCCCGGAACATTTTGTAACGGATAACTACGCAAACGGCTGGAAAGGATTTGCAAAGATCTCTTTCTCCACTTTCTTTAAAAACTCTATCTTCATCTCCGTGATCGCTACCATTGGAACCATTGCTTCCTCTGCTGTTGTAGCCTACGGTTTCGCAAGATTTAAGTTCCGTGGAAAAGGAATTTTATTTTCCGCAATGCTGTTATCCATGATGCTTCCTGCACAGGTTCTTATGATCCCGCAGTATCTGTGGTATCAGAAGTTAGGCTGGGTCGGTTCTTTCCTTCCCCTGACTGTCCCATACTTCTTTGCGATCCAGGGCTTTTTCGTATACCTGCTTTCCAACTTCATCGGCGGTATTCCGATCGAACTGGACGAAGCAGCAAAGATCGACGGCTGTTCCTACTGGGGCATCTTTACAAGGATCATGATCCCTCTGATCAAACCGGCTGTTGTAACCGGCTGTATCTTCTCCTTTATGTGGAGATGGGATGATTTCCTTTCTGCCCTGCTTTATATCAATAAAACCGCCATGTATCCGGTCAGCCTGGCATTAAAACTGTTCTGCGACCCAGGTTCTTCTTCCGACTACGGCGCTATGTTCGCAATGGCAAGCCTTTCCATCCTTCCATCCGTACTGATCTTCATTTTCTTCCAGAAATACCTGGTAGAAGGAATTAGTACCTCTGGTCTGAAGGGTTAAACCAAACAGATAAGCATTTCCATTTCAACCAGCAAATGCGCTGTTGGCGCATTCGGGATATGTATAATACATAAAAAAGCCCATGCAGCTGCCATTCAGGCAGCCTGCATAGGCTTTTTTCTCATTCTTTTTATTTCTCATGCATAAATCTTCCAAGGAATTCCATCGTCTGCTCTCTTTGAGGATTTGCAAAAATATCAGCCGGTGTTCCCTCTTCTACGATGACACCGTTTGCCATGTATACAACATGGGTAGATACATCTCTTGCAAATGCCATCTCATGAGTAACAATGATCATGGTCAGACCTTCTTTTGCAAGCTTGCGCATAACTTCCAGAACCTCTCCAACCATCTGGGGATCCAGCGCGGATGTGGGCTCATCAAACAGCAGTACCTCAGGCTCCATAGCCAGGGCTCTTGCAATGGCTACACGCTGTTTCTGACCGCCGGAAAGCTGTCTTGGTTTTGCATTGATATAAGGAGCCATGCCAACTTTTTCCAGGTAATACATGGCCTTCTGCTTTGACTCTTCCTTACCCTTCTTTAACACCTTGACCTGTCCCACCATGCAGTTTTCAAGAACGGTCATGTTGTTGAACAGGTTAAAGCTCTGGAATACCATACCAACTCTGGAACGGTATTTCGGTGCATTTACCTTTGCATCGGCAATGTTATTTCCATGATATAAAATCTCGCCGGTAGTCGGTGTTTCCAGTAAGTTTAAGCAGCGAAGCAAGGTGGACTTACCGGAACCGGAAGCTCCGATGATACAGGTAACATCCTTGCTGTTTACTGTAAAATCAATATCCTTTAAGACCAGATTGGTGCCAAAGGTCTTGCTTAAATGGCGGATCTCCAAAATCTTTTCGCTCATTACTGCTCCTCCTTCTTATCATCCGGATAACGGTACATACCACTGGTATAAGCCAGTGTATCTGTGGTTGCCAGGTCAAAATTGTCTGCACCATCCATCTTCTTCTCCCACAGACGCAGCAGTCTGGAGCAGGTAAATGTCATGATAAAATACATGATCATGGTAATGGTATAGGTCTCAAAGTTCATGTAAAGGGCACCTGCAGCTGCCTTTGTCTTATACAGCAGTTCTGCCACACCAATAACAGAAAGCACGCAGCTGTCCTTGATATTGATGATCAGGTTGTTGCCGATCTGAGGCATCAGGTTACGCAGAGCCTGAGGCAGGATAACGTAGATCATAGTCTGAACATGGGTCATACCAATGGATTTTGCTCCTTCAGTCTGTCCCGGGTCAATAGAAAGGATACCGCCTCGTACAGTCTCTGCCATATAGGCACCTGTATTAATAGATAAGATAAAATAAGCAGCCTGGGTAATAGTAGAATTAATTCCCAGCAAAGGCATAAGGCCATAGTAGATAAACATAGCCTGGGCCATCATAGGTGTACCCCTGAAAAATTCCACATAAGCATTTAAGATCAGCCGTATGATCCACAAAGTTCCCTTCTTTAAAGGATTGTCTCCCTTTTCAGAAGGAATGGTCTGGACAATACCTACGGCAAAGCCGATGAGGCATCCTACCAGCGTACCTACTAAAGCGATCTTTAAGCTGACGCCTGCACCCTGCAGCATAGACATGCCGTAGCGGTTGAATACGACCATTACACGGCCCAAAAAATCTGTTGGCATAACTTTCTCCTTTTTATCTCTTCAATTAGTTTGCCAGAGGCTGTACGGAAATTGCCTCATCCATCATTGCAGAGAAATCATCTTTTGTCATCTTGGACAGAACACTGTCAATAGCTTCCTTTAACTCAGTATTGCCCTTCTTTAAGGAAATACCAATGTTGATATCCTCGTCAGTTACCTGGAAATCATCTTCGCCGCCGCCAAATTCAAGAAGCTTGAAATCTGGGTAAGCAACTAAAGCACCCTTACCGGTTGGCTGGTCAGTTACAACCAGATCACACTTGTCAGCATTTAAGGACATCAGCATATCTGGTGCACTTGCTGTTGCAGCTAAGATATTTGCATCCTGGATCTGTGGAAGGCAGGTATCATACCATATGGTGCTCTGCTGGGAAGTACAGGTTGCACCAGCCAGGTCAGCTACGCTCTTAGCGTCAGCGTACTTACTGCCGTTCTTAACCAGGGTAACGATGGTTGCATAGTAATATGGCTCAGTAAAGTCAACTGCCTGAAGACGCTCTTCTGTAATGGACTGACCAGCGATAACGCAGTCAACCTGTCCTGTACTTACAGCAGGGATCAGGGAATCCCAGTCAAGACGAACGATCTGCAGGTCATATCCTAACTCATCACAGATCTTCTTTGCCATCATAACATCATATCCATAAGCATATTCATTGCTGTCGTTGATCGGTACAGCGCCATTGGAGTCATCTGGCTGTGTCCAGTTATACGGTGCGTATGCACACTCCATAGCTACCTTTAAAACCTTCTTTTCACCAGATTCAGCAGCAGCTTCCTTAGATGTGTTTTCTCCTGCTGCGCTTGTCTGCTCTGCTGGAGCTGCTGTAGTAGCTGCTGTATTATTTCCGCCACATGCTGTTAATGCACCTGCTGCCATTATTCCAGCAAATGCCAGGCTCATTGTTCTCATTACATTTCTTTTCATAATTGTTCTCTCCTTTTTGCCTGTATTTCGAAAGTCTGTTATCAAAAAATACCTGTCCTTATAACAAACAGACATGTCACCTGGCGGTAACATCACCATAAATGAAAGCCATACCTGTTACCAGGTATGACTTCTTCGTTTTCCTTGGCTTCTTTCGCGAAACAGCCTTCCTGACTGCTGATTTTTATATAAATCAGCATTTTCCCGCTTAGTATAGCATAACTGCTCCGCTTTTCCAATAGTAATTTTTATTTTAACAGGCCATATTTTCCACTATATTTTCCTACTTTTTCCCAGCTTCCTTAGAAACTGCCTCTGCTTCCTCTGCCTTTTTGATCATCAGGTCTGTCATTTTCTGCTGATACTCTTCATCCGCCGTGATCTCATTTCCCTGTTCATCTGCCTCCACAGCGAACAAGAAAGTTCTTGCATCATTGATCTCATAGCTGCAGGTTACAAATGTATACAGCGCTTTCACCGGGTATTCTACAGTTTCCGCATAGGAGCAAGGGGCGATCATCTCTTTTACAAACTCATCAAAAGCTTCCTGACTCTTAAAACGGGTCTTGCGCACAATGGGCTTTGCCTCTCCATAATAGCAGGATACCGCCTTTAAACGTATCTCCCGTTCAGGAGTATAAATAGAAAAATACTGATGCTCTTTAAAATAAGAAGGGTCTTTATAGCGGACAATATCTTTAAACATACTTCCGTTCTTCATATTGTGGCCGTAAAGGATATTATTTCTTCCCTCAAAGTCACCTTCGCTTTCGTAGTCCAGATAAATACTTCCGGCTACACTTGCTTCCCCGTTAAAATCATGTTTCAGATAAAAATCATTATCTGTTCCCTGTACAATAGGATAACTGATCTTTGTATCTGGAATATGGATCCAGCCAATGGTATCAGGATTTTCCTTTTTTAATGTATCAAAATCATAGGGTGACTGGTATTCCTCTTTTTCAGGTTCTGTCTCCAGTTCCTGTTTTTCTGTTTCTTCTATTGTAATGGTCTCCTGGGTCGTCTGGGCTGCTTCCCTTGCAAGGCGTTCATACTCTTCCTGGGCTCTTTTATCTGCAAGATAACTGCGCAAAGTCAGGCCGCCGCTTACTAAAAATACCAGAAGTGCAACGCAGACCAGTATTTTCCACAGAGTATCTCTGCCGCTTTTTTTACTGTCTTCCATACATCATTCTGTCCTTTCCAAGATGTTTTCCTTAAAAGATCATGCTGTATGTGTCTTCTTTACAGGCTCTTTCTCCCACTGTCCGGATCTTGCCACAGCCTCATGCATTAAAAGGAGCAGTTCCATAAAGCTTCTGAAGCTTACCTGGCAGCGTTTTTCCTTCCAGCCAACCGTTCCCTGCCAGGTAGAATTCCTGCGAAACAGCACCCGGACTACAAAGGTTGCAGGACCATAATTTCCATTTTCCACACGGAAACTGCGTGAAATGATCACTGCCGGTTCTTTTTCCTGTTCCGGAAGAGGATCGATCATTTCCGCGATCTTTTCCCTCAGCTCAAATTCATTATAAAAAGCCCGTCTGTCTTCTACTGCCGGATGGGACACATCCCCGCTCATCACATGACCTTCATAATTGTTTACAGTGACTTCACACATCTTTTTGCCAAGTCCATAGGGAAGTCTTGTTACACCTTCCCCTAACTGCTGGTCTAAAAAGTCCATCAGTTCCATAAAGCTGTCAAAATGTCTTTTGGCGTTCGTTCCGATCTGTTCGATCTGCCCCTGCCAGGAAGCATAATAACGATACTGGACCCGCAGGCAAAAATCCGCAAGTTTTCCTCTTATTTCAGACTTTAATCCTTCTATTCTTACTTCCCTGCTTTCCTCTTTCAGATCCAGATATTCTTTTTTGCTGAAATTGCGGTGGTCCACACTTTTCATAGGGTAATGGATCTCCTCAAACAACTCCTCTAAAGCAAACACCATTTCAGAAAGGCTGTAAAAAACAATGCCATACTCCTTACTTTCATGATTGATCCTTCCTTTTAATATCCTGTTTTCAAAATCATCCACTGCAATATGAATCTGACGATAAGAATTCGGTATTGCTCCAGTCTTTGCTACTGACATTTTTTCACCCACTTTCTGTTTATTATTCTGTTTTATACTATTTTCAGTATAGCAGTTTCCGGTTACAAATCGGTTACAAAATACTTAATTTTTTCGTTTTTTCGTCTTAATAAACTGGACATTTCCATAGCGTATAGTTATACTTATTGTATAAATTCAAATGCACGATATAAAAATGATATATAAAGGAGACCTGCCATTATGCCATCTTCTTCTGAACAGAGACCAACGATCCATGTACAGACCCTTGGCGGTTTTTCTATCCGCACAAACGGCTGCCAGATCAATGACAACAGCAATCAGTCAAAAAAGCCCTGGGCATTATTAGAGTATCTTGTTATATTCCAGAAAAAGGATATCAACCCTGCTGAACTGATCCGTATCATCTGGGCCGATGATCCCGGTGTCAATCCAAACGGAGCATTAAAAACCCTTATGTTCCGTTCCCGTAAACTGTTAGAGCCGTTAGGGATCTCCCCGCAGAAACTGTTAGTCCAGCAGCGGGGAACATATGCCTGGACCCAGGATTATCCTACGGTTTTAGATATTGATGAATTTGAGTCTGTATGCAACCGGGCTTTAAGCAACTCCCTTGATCCGGAAGAAAATCTGTCCCTGTGTATGGAGGGTCTTTCTATTTACAAGGGTGATTTCCTTCCAAAATCAGAATACGAATCATGGGTCATTCCCATCAGTGCTTATTATCACTCTCTGTACCAGAAGCTGGTTTACAAGACCATTCAGCTGCTTTTGGACAAACAGGCTTACGGACAGATCACTTCCATCTGCCAGACTGCTATTGGGATCGAGCCTTTTGATGAGGAATTTCATTATCACCTGGTCTATTCCTTATATAAGGACGGCCATACCAGCCAGGCACTTGAAGAATATAGCAATACCTTAGACCTGTTCTACAATGAATTTTCCATTTCACCAACGGAACATTTTAAGGAGCTGTATAATATCATCCGTAACAGTGAACGTGGCATCAATACAAACCTTGACTCTATCCAGACTTCCTTAAACGAGGAAAGCAGCGGCGGGCTCCGGTGAAAT
>ERZ779777.319-NODE-319-length-19664-cov-2.62986_pt1 | contig 19664 bp, 16 predicted proteins | sample MGYA00511254_ERZ779777 | MGnify/ENA primary metagenome ERZ779777 (study PRJEB29588, sample SAMEA2147589) | human gut metagenome | biome: human gut; feature: human-associated habitat; material: faeces | place: Denmark | collected 2008/2010 ... | reverse complement strand
TTGACTTAACTTTATTGCCCGTGTATATAATGACGGTCATTAAAGTCAAGTTGAGAGTGGAGACATATCTTTTTCTTTTGGCAAGCAAAAATTCAGTTATTGGAAATTTTCGAATAACTGAATTTTAAAGCCCCAACATATCATATAATATACAAAAAGGAGCATTTTTAGTTACTATATGATATATTGAGGCTTTAGCGTATTGCTGACGAGTTCATGCCTTTTACAAGACAAGGCACTTGCCCGGATTAAAACCATTGGCGATATGTTCGTTCTCAAAAACATATCCCATCTGATTGCAAACTACCTTTGTTCCGTTTATCTCAGCATCAATGTTGGTATGTGAATGCCCATAAATCCATGCATCAATGCGACTGTCGGCAATAAGCCTACTCAGTTCAGTTGCAAATGCACTATTCAACACAGAACCTTTATGGTGAGATGCAACAACCTCCAATGTGGGAAGATGATGCGTTATTACCACAATGTGTTTGGCGGTGGTTTCCACCAGACTTTGCTTGATGAAATCCAAACAGAAGTTGTGCATCTGATTGAATTCCTCTGTTTGGAGCAATTTGCCATTATACATTATCTGCCGAAAGTCGTTCATGCCCTTCCACACAAAATACTCGTCAGATGGAGATATTCGAGACCACAAAGTGCTCATGATAAAGTCGGTATCATCAATCCGCACTACTTGATTCTGATAATATCCTACATTGTTCTTGAACAGCCATTTCCATTGCAATCCCTTGTCCATTACATCACAATAATTGTAATACTCATGGTTTCCGGGCACAATGAGCACCTGACGATAATTCGCAGATGCCCATTTCCAAAAGTTAGCCAAAGGCGCGACCTTGTTTTTCAAATAGAATATATCTCCGGCAAGAACCAGAACATCGCCCGTCGCAGGCAATTCATTATGCTTCAACCACCTGCTGTTGTCGCTGAACTCCAAATGCAGGTCACTCATATATTGTATCTTCATAATCTATTTATGTTATTAACTTTTTGTGTAAATCAGTTCATAATACTCTGAATTTGATTCGTTGTTTATGATACTGCTACAGAAAGCAAATTTGTTGTACAAGTATTGGTAGTGTTCGAGTTCTTCTTCTTCAAAATTTATTCTTTCATAGCATTCGTCTATCTCCTTGCTGATTCTACCGTACAAATTGACATTTGCTTTGGATATACGGACTTCCAACTTGGCTATATCTTCTTTATTTTTAGCAATAGCATTTTTGTAATTATCAATCTCTTCTTGGTAGAAATAAAGAATCTCATCAAGCAGGCCTTTGGTTAGTATACTCGGAGAAGGACTCCATGGAAGTATCGTCAACTCTCGGCTTGGAGTAGTGCTAAGATAAAACAATTTACATCCCAAAGACTTGGTGACTTGTTTGTTATATTCATCAATCTCACGATTAACTTTCATTAAATCTTCCTTAGATAACTTTTGATATTCCTCATACGAAGGATGCTCTTTGTACTTCAACAAAGGTATCTCCTTGCATCTTAAATAAATGGTAGTATATTCACTCATTGTTAATCTTCCTTATCATTTATTCTTATTAAATTGTCCCACTTGATTTTCAATTATTCTCTTCACTTGTTGAAATGAAACAGGGGTAAAGTTGTTGTTATCTACTCCCACATCATATTGCGTTGGATAGAGATACTGAAGCCGGGCAGCATCTATTCCGGTGTTGTTCTTTCTTGTGTGAACGTGTCCGAATAGTTGCCACACATCTTTATATCCTCCATCAAAGCATAGAAAGGGATAATGATTCAAATATATCCTCTGTTTGCCAATTTCTATGTGCATCTGCATTGCCACATGTTCAAATCTGTCAATGTAGCCTTGGCGTATATTCTTCAAATCGTGATTACCCATAATCAGATATATCTTTCCGTTCAATCTGTCAAGGATTTTAGTCCATTCGGCTGAACCGCCAAGACAGAAATCTCCCAGATGAAACACGATATCATCCTGCCCGACTGTATTATTCCAATTGGAGATTATAGTCTCATTCATCACTTCCACATCCTTAAACGGTCTGTTGCAGAAACGAATGATATTCCCATGATAAAAATGGGTATCGGATGTAAAGAACACCTTACTGCCATCAAATTTATAGTTCATTTCTTTGCAATTTGTGTGCATCACTGCACGTTAATAATCCGGTTACCAACAGCCCATCAGACGGAAATGGCAGAAGAGCATCACAAAGGCGACTGTCACAAATGGGCATACAAACAAAATAGTTGGAAAGCTTGGTAAGGACTCTCCAACTATTCAGTTTCTTTTCTCTCATAGTACAATAATGTACTCGTTATGTTCGCTGGAAAGTATTTGCTCTACGAGGTTCAATGCATGAAACATGAACACTCGACACGGATTCAGTGCGTTTGTTGCTCTGAATTGTGGTTGTTATTGAAAATATGTTCATTCTGTTTCTTTGCATTGTTAATGTTTTATTGTCTTAAAAGCAATGCAAAATTAGCAAATAAATTCCATTCTCACATCACTTTTCATTAAATTCTTTTGCCAAAACACTATGATATAGGATTTTATTTTTCAATCATGCTCGCAAACCAAATAAAATATGTAGCTTTGCATTTGACGCAATTTATAATTGAATATAATATGGCGAATTTGAACTGTATAAAGGCTGTATTAGCTGAGAAAGGCATTATGAGTAAGTGGCTTGCTAAAACTTTGCAGAAAGATCCGGCAACGGTGTCAAAGTGGTGCAACAATCATTCGCAACCTGATTTATACACATTGGCGCGGATAGCAGAAGTGCTGGATGTGGATATTCACAGATTGATTTGCCATACAAAAGAAAAATAGAGGATATGAAATATACAATAGAAGAAATACGGCAGATGCAGGAAGGTCAGACTTTTGACTGTAAAAGTATCCTCATTGAGCCTAAACACCTTGCCACTATCATAGTCGCTATGGCGAATGCAGATGGTGGAATGATTGCTGTGGGTATATCCGATAAGACTCGCAGAATAGAGGGTGTTAACCAGGACAAGGAACATCTCAATGATATATTGCGGACACCTTTGGACTTTTGTGTTCCATCAGTTTCTGTCACTACGGATTATGTGCCTTGTACGGATGCTGAGGGACGTGATAACCGTGTATTGTTGATGCACATCCCTGCAAGTCCGCGACTTCATGCGAATCAAGCCGATGAAGTGTTTTGGCGTGTAGGAGACAAATCACGCAAACTGACTTTTGATGAGCGTTTGCAACTTATGTACGACAAAGGAGAACGCTATTACGAGGATTCCACAGCATACGATGCCATGCTTGATGATATAGATATGGATGCAGTCAAAGCCTACATGAAACGGATTGGCTATGGCAAGTCTGCAATGGAATATCTGCAAGAGAACAAAGGTTTTGTGACCTATAAAGGTGATGTGCCGCAAGTCAGTGCAGCTTGTATATTGCTTTTTGGCAAGCATCCTCAGACATTCTTTCCTCGTGCAAGAGTACGTTTTATCAAATATTTCGGCACAGAGGAAAAGGTGGGACGTGAAATGAATGTCATCAAAGATGTTACTTTCGATGGTCGTATTCTTGAACAGATCCAGAAAACTGTCGAATATCTTGAAACGCAGGTCAAGGAGCATTCCTATCTCGGAGAGGACGGCATCTTCAAAACCGACCGCGAATACCCCAAGTTTGTAATACAAGAGATGGTGGTGAACTCCGTTTGCCATCGCGATTACAGTATTAAGGGCACGGAAATTCAGATAAAGATGTTCGACGACCGTCTTGTGTTCGAAACACCAGGCAAGTTGCCGGGCATTGTTCGCACTGACAATATTCGTCATACCCATTTCTCTCGCAATCCGAAAATTGCGGAATTCCTCAAAGCATACGACTATGTAAAAGAGTTCGGTGAGGGTGTAGATCGTATGTGCCGTGAGTTGTCGGCATTGGGTGTCAAAGAACCGCAATACAATTTAGTTGCCTTTATCATGAAAGCAACTGTCTGTGCGAAGGTTTTGGAAGAAAGACAAGGAACTAACCATTTCGACCAGAAGCGACCAGAAAGCGACCAGAAAAGCGACCAGATGCGAATTATCCTTGAATTGATAAAGTCGAATCCTAATATAAGTAGAACAGAACTATCTGAAAAGACAGGTCTTCACGACAGTAGTGTAAAACGTCGCTTAAAAACGCTTGTAGATGAAGGCTTGATTCAACGTGTTGGTCCAGATAAAGGTGGGCAATGGAAAGTGATTGGTTCTCTTTAAGGAAATAGAGGATAGAAATAAATTAACTGTATCTTTTATAGATAAGATGAGAAATATCAAGTTTAATTTTTATTTATGCCTATATGAGTAATTTGGATTCATTAGTACTTGAGCCTATTGAGCAACCTTTATCAAACACCACAAATATGTTAAGTAATGAAGATAGGGTTCTTTGTAATATGACTCCATTACAAAGACTTTATAGTATTGATGAAGATACATATGAAGAACTGGTGTGCGTATGGGCATATTCCTGTTTGGGCAATAAAGGATATACTGAAGTATACCGAGTCGGTCAGGCTGGGGATAAAGGGCGTGATGTTTTGGCATATTATGATAGGGTAAAAGGCGCATTTGACTTATATCAATGTAAACAATATAAATCAGCACTAACCTATAGTGACCTGTGTGGAGAAATGGGTAAATTATTGATATATACTTTTAATAACACCTATCCGATACCACAGAATTATTATATTCTTTGTCCTAAAGATGTTAGTCAGTCTTTCGTTGATTTGCTTAGTAATAATGGAAAAAATCTTAAAATTAAGTTGAAAAACGACTGGGAAACTGTGGTAAATAAAAAAGTTGGTACTAACTGGGTAGCATTAAATGAGGAATTGTCTACTTATATTGATGAATTTGATTTTAATATTGTAAAGAAAATAGGGCCGATAAAGTTTATTGATGAGATACGTCAAAGTCCTTATTATTTCTATTATTTTGGAGGTGGATTTAATATGATTAAACGTACTCCTCTTCAAGTACCACATTCTCCAATAAACACAGAACGTAATTATATTCAGAATCTTAATGATGCCTATTCCGAACATGCGGGTTATATTATAAATGTTATAGATGATGATAATGCGGTTGTAAGTAAATATCGAAAACATTTGGATAGAGCTAGAATATCGTTTTATGAATCGGAAGAAGTAAAGATTGCAAGTAGAAAATCCACTGCTCCAGATTCTGATGAATTTAATGATTTAGTAACATCTATAGAACGATATATTGGTAATGAACTGGATGATGATTATCCTGATGGTTTTACAAAAGTAAAATCAGTTGAAAAAAAGGCAGGAACTTATAATATGCCGACATCAATGCTGATTTCTCATTTAGTAGATAGTAATGTATGTGTTGGTGTGTGTCATCAACTTTCAAATGAAAATAGAATAAAATGGACTGTAAACGAATAAAGATACTTGATGGCGTCTTGGATGTCTCTTTGAGGGTGTTATTTATATTGTCGGTATATAATAAATCGATGGAAAAAGAACGTATTGTTGTATACGACTATGTGTCATGTAATAATGATTGGAAGAATCATCAGTTTACGTATGTTGGACTTCAAAAAACAATCAATGATTCTTTGCATCTGCTGTTGGCTAAACAATTAATAGTTTGCAAAATAAATCAAAATGAAAATATGTATTTGCTGAGTAATATAGGAAATGCTTTGGTTACAGAGTTGGCAACAGAAGTATATGCAGTAAAACTATATAAAGCAATACACCAAACTGATATCATCTTGCATGATATTGCGAAAGAGCAATTGCTGTCATATATTAATAGCCAAATTTGAGATTCATGATGAATAACAATGGATTATATATAAAAGAGTTTGAGGCTCGTGGGGAAAATGTATCAACATCGAAGTTGACTTTTCAGAAAGGGTGTAATGTTGTTCTAGGAAAATCTGACACAGGAAAAACGACATTATATTCAATAATTGAGTTTGTATTAGGTAAAGGAAGTATAGATTTGACCTTACCTCCAGAGGGGGATGGTTATACAGATTTCTTACTTGAAATTCATACTTACGATGAAAGAGTATATACATTGAGGAGAAGCATAAATTCAATGTCTGTATATGTTTCTCCATGTTTGTTAAGTGAATATGATGGACAGCACAAAGAAACTGAATATAGTTGTCAAGGTTCTTCAAATATTAGTTTGTCTGATTTTTTGTTGTCAATTTCTAATGTCCCAACCATATATTCTAAATCTTCGGAGAGAAAGAATCCGACGAAAATATCATATCCAGCTATTCGTCACTTATGTATGATAGATGAAACAAGAGTTGCAGCAAAAGACAAATCTCCATTAGTCTATAACTCTGTTCCGAATCAGCAATGGGTTGAGAAAAACCTTATTGCATATTTGATGACAGGCGTTGATGATAGTGAATTTAGACCAAATGAAGATCCTAAAGATAAAAAATCTCGCATAAATGGGAAAATTGAGTATTTGACTCAAACTCTTAAAGAGGCAGAATTAAAATTGGAATCTTTGGGCGATGTTGGATATATTTCATTAACTGATGATAGCTTTATTGATGTTTATAGAAAGAAATTGTCAGAGGTTGCTTCGGAGGAGGAAGCTTTGTATAATAAGCGAGAACAAATTTTAGAAGAGGTTAGGATATATGAGACGGAAAAAAAGAAGTTACTTCATCTTATATCAAGGCTGAATAATTTAAAATCTGATTACGAAGATGAAATGAGTCGGTTGCAATTTATTAATGCTGGAAATTCTTTGGTGTCTCAGCTGAAGGATGTAGATTGTCCATTATGCGGTTCAACAATAGCGCATCACATGATTGCCAATATTTCATCATCAGAATATGCTGAAGCAATACGAAATGAATACAATGAAATATATTTTAAGCATCAAGATCTAAATGTTTTAATATCAGAAAAGGAAAAAGAGATAGAATCTATATCTGCTAATATTGAAGAATATTATGCCAAGATACATATAGTTGATATGTCTATATCCTCTCTTCATCCGAACATAGAAGAACTAAAAGAAATTTTGTCACGAGCGGAAGTGAATTTAAGTAAAAAATTTATGCACGCGGAATTAGAGGAAGATATTAAAACTAAAAAACAATTAATAAATAAGCTTCAAGAAGATTTAAAGGAGATTAAGAGTGATAATAAAGAGCAACGGCGGGATATTTCTCCAGAATTTCTTTCTCTAATACAAGAAAATCTTGTGTTGTGGAATTTTATCGATAAGGATACTGAAGTTAATTTTGATTATAGAAAATTCGATATTCTTATCGGTGAACGTCATCGTTCTAGTTACGGAAAAGGGAATCGTTCTATAACTTTTACTGCAGTAATGATTGCATTGTTAGATTATTGTTATAATCAAGAACGTGCTTTTTCTCGTCTTCTTATTATTGATTCACCTCTTTGTACAAAGTATGGAGATAAGATTGTTGCGGAAGATAAAGTTGCTTTAGGAACTATAGATGCTTTTGCAAAATATTGTGATACAAAAGAATGGAATTTTCAATTCATTGTGATAGATAATAAGTTTACTGAAAAAATAGATATTAACGATTTAACCAATATCAATTTCATAGATTTGGAATCTCAAGGAGGTTTGTTTGTTCATAATTGATTATGATGCAAAAATTGACTGTGCCTTAAGGTAATAATCTAAGAGCCCATTCGTTGATTAACAACCTGAAAGTTGTGCTATCTCAATTATTTATAGTACCTTTGCCTACAAAATAGGACAAAGGTATTTTTGATTCATACAATGGCTGAAGAAAAGATAGACAACGCTTTAGGAGAAGTAAAAAATATAATGGAAAACAAAAGAGAAGATTGGGTTTGCCATTCACAGGCTATAGCTGCAGCTATGTCGAATCGAATGGAGCTGCTCGGTATGACTCAAAAGGCGTTGGCTATGAAGATGAATTGTTCGCAGCAGTATATTTCCAAAGTGCTAAAAGGACGGGAGAATATGTCATTGGAAACTCTGTGCAAGATTGAAAAAGCATTGGATGTCAAAATACTGAATAACAATATAAAAATAAACTAACCACTCATTAGGACAAGAATATGTCAACACAAAGCGAAGCGGCATTGGAAGCCGGACTGATAGCTACACTCCGACAAATGGACTACGAGTATGTCCAGATTGTCGAGGAAGATAATCTTTATGCCAATTTCAAGCGGCAGTTGGATTCACAACCGCAAACGATTGGAAGAGCACGGACGTACTGAGTTTACGGCAGAAGAGTTTGAGAAGATTCTCATATACCTTGAAGGTGGTACTCGCTTTGAAAAGGCAAAGAAACTCCGTGACTTATATCCGCTTGATACGGCTGATGGACAGCGTATATGGGTGGAATTTCTAAATAGGCAGCAGTGGTGTCAGAATGAATTTCAGGTTTCCAACCAGATTACGGTGGAAGGACGTAAAAAATGCCGCTATGATGTGACGATTCTAATCAATGGTTTGCCACTTGTGCAGATTGAATTGAAACGTCGTGGCGTGGAACTTAAACAGGCATACAACCAAATACAGCGTTATCACAAGACTTCGTTTCACGGATTGTTTGATTATATCCAACTGTTTGTCATATCCAACGGTGTTAATACTCGCTATTTTGCCAATAATCCAAATAGTGGGTATAAGTTCACATTCAACTGGACAGATGCTGCCAATCATCCGTTCAATGAATTGGATAAGTTTGCCGTATTCTTCTTGGAAAAATGTACGCTTGGCAAAATCATAGGAAAGTATATTGTGCTGCATGAGGGCGACAAGTGCTTGATGGTACTTCGTCCTTACCAGTTCTATGCAGTGGAGAAGATTCTGGATCGTGTGCAGAACTCCAACGATAACGGCTATATCTGGCATACTACAGGTGCAGGAAAGACATTGACTTCGTTCAAGGCCGCACAACTTGTGTCAGAATTGGACGATGTGGATAAGGTTATGTTTGTTGTTGATCGACACGACCTTGATACCCAGACTCAATCGGAATACGAAGCGTTTGAACCAGGGGCTGTAGATAGTACTGATAATACGGATGAATTAGTGAAACGGCTTCAAAGCAATTCCAAAATTATCATAACCACCATTCAAAAACTTAATGCGGCAGTTAGTAAGACGTGGTATAGCAGCAAGATTGATGCTATCCGTCATTCACGTATCGTTATGATATTTGATGAGTGCCATCGCAGTCATTTTGGGGATAGTCATAAGAAGATAATGAAGTTTTTTGGCAATGCCCAAATATTCGGTTTTACTGGAACACCTATCTTCACCGAGAATGCGGTGGATGGACATACCACTAAGGAAATATTCGGAAACTGTCTTCATAAATATCTTATTAAAGATGCAATAGCGGATGAAAATGTGCTTGGCTTCCTTGTGGAGTATTATCACGGCAACGAAATAGTTGATAACGATAACCAAGCTCGTATGGAGGAGATTGCCAAATTTATCCTTAACAATTTTAACAAATCTACATTCGATGGAGAGTTTGATGCTTTGTTTGCGGTGCAATCCGTGCCGATGCTTATACGCTATTACAAGATATTCAGATCGTTGAATCCGAAAATCCGTATTGGTGCTGTGTTTACTTATGCTGCTAACAATAGTCAGGATGATGAACAGACCGGCATGGGTACAGGGCAGTATGCAAAAGAGAGCGTGGGTGAGGCGGATGAACTGCAAGCCATCATGGACGATTATAATGAAAACTTCGGCACATCTTTTACCACGGAGAACTTCCGTGCTTACTATGATGACATCAATCTGCGCATGAAAAAGAAGAAGGCGGATATGAAACCGCTTGATCTTTGTCTTGTTGTGGGTATGTTCCTTACAGGCTTTGACAGTAAAAAGCTGAATACGCTCTATGTGGACAAGAATATGGAATATCATGGTTTGCTGCAAGCGTTCAGTCGAACCAACCGAGTGTTGAACGAGAAGAAACGTTTTGGTAAAATAGTTTGTTTCAGAGATTTGAAAAACAATGTTGATACGTCTATTAAATTGTTCAGCAACTCTGATAATCCTGAAGATATAGTACGCCCTCCGTTTGAAAAAGTAAAGCAGGAGTATAAGAGTTTGTCAACTGATTTTCTGCAAAAATATCCAACACCAAGTAGTATAGACTTTCTGCAAAGCGAAAATGACAAGAAGAATTTTGTGCTTGCATTCCGTGATATTATCCGTAAACATGCAGAAATACAGATATACGAAGATTACAGCGAGGATGCTGAAGACCTCGGCATGACTGAACAACAGTTTAACGATTATAAGAGTAAATATCTTGATATTACAGTCGGGGTTATTGACCCACCTGCTGCACCGTCAACTGTTGCGGAAGATCCTGTTCCATACGGAAATAACCAAGGATTGGAAGATATTGATTTCTGTCTAGAGCTCTTACACAGTGACATTATCAATGTGGCTTACATTCTTGCACTAATTAATGACCTTGACCCTTATAGTGATGATTATTCTGAAAAACGCCAGAATATCATTGATACAATGATTAAGGATGCCGGAATGCGTGGCAAAGCCAAACTCATTGACGGTTTTATCAAAAAGAATGTTGATGAAGACAAGGAGAATTTCATGAACGGTCGTAATAAGGCTGACGGAACAAACGAATTGGAAGAACGATTAAACCAATATATTGTGTCAGAACGCAATAAGGCCGTGAATGATTTGGCTGATGAAGAACAGATTTCAGCGGAGGTGCTTAATCATTACATGAAGGAGTATGACTATTTACAAAAAGAGCAGCCGGAGATTATACAAAAGGCATTGAAAGAGAAACATCTTGGTCTTATCAAAACCCGAAGGGCTTTGACGAGAATAATGGAAAGACTGCGTAGTATTATAAAAACGTTTAATTGGGAATAAGGATGTCAACATACAAGATAAATAATGAGCAACTAACGCTTATAAAAGAGATGCCATTTAAGTTGGAGAAGGAAATTCAAAACATCGTTGAAAGGAATCTCCAGACGTTGCTTGGGCTTGATTTCATCAAGACGGAATTTTCTATTGGTTCTTTCCGTATAGACTCTTTGGCTTTTGATTCAGAGAAAAAATCCTTTGTAATAATAGAATATAAAAGAGATAAGAATTTTAGTGTAATAGACCAAGGTTATGCTTATCTATCCCTGATGTTAAATAACAAGGCTGAATTTATTTTAGAGTACAACGAGTCTAAGTCGGGTGCACTCAAACGGAACGATGTGGATTGGTCTCAGTCAAAGGTGTTGTTTGTTTCACCTAATTTTACAACTTATCAAAAAGAAGCTATCAATTTCAAAGACTTGCCTATAGAACTATGGGAAATCAAACGTTTTACAAATGATACGCTTTCATTTGGACAGATAGTAAACCGTTCAAGCAAGGAAAGTATTAAAACGGTTTCTAATAGTGAGGCAATAACAACGGTAAGTAAAGAAATTAAAGTTTATAGCGAACAGGATCATTTAGAGAACATAAAAGATGATTTTCTCAACATCTATACAGAAATCAAAGAGTTTTTGCTATCATTTGGAGAGGATATTACAATATATCCCAAAAAGAAAACTATAGGTTTCAAAATAGGAGGAAAGGTATTTTGTGATATAGTTATGCAAAACAAGGGGATAAGGCTGTTTCTCAATGCTAAGAAAGGAACACTCAAAGACCCAGAAGGTATTACTCGTGATGTGTCAGAAGTTGGACATTGGGGAAATGGGGCTTATGAAGTTCGTTTCCCATTGAAAAACGATGCTGAAATAGATTTTGTTTTTAACTTGTTGCGTCAAACAATAAATAAGAATAAGGAATAAACATATGGCTTATTTTAATACTACGATAAAGGATTTAATATCCGAAAGAATAGGGAGGAATACTTTTTTACCTGCTATTCAGAGAGAATACGTTTGGAATCCAGCGCAAGTAGAAAAACTGTTTGATTCTATTATGTGTGGATATCCTATTAGTTCTTTCCTTTTTTGGAAGATTAGAGAAGAAAAGAAGAAAGATTGGACTTCATATGAATTTATAAAAGACTTTGATCAGGCAAAACCGCATAATAAAGAGGCTAATTTGGATGGTGTAAATCAAGATATATATTTGGTTCTTGATGGACAGCAGAGGATAACATCTATAAATATAGCCTTACGTGGTTCATATCGTTTTTTCTATCGAAAGTGGCGAACAACAAGACTATATTTAAATCTTCTTTGGGATAAGGGAGATGATAATCCAGAGGAGATGACATATCAATTTTTATTTAAAGAGGATGAAACACCTCTGCAAAGAACAGATTATCCTCAATTATGGTATCGTGTTGGAGATATATTAAATTATGATGATGCAGAAGATGCTAAAGATTCTATAGAAAATCAGCTTAATGCTTTTGATGATGGAGCTAAGAAAAAAGCTCGAAAAATGATAAGTAAACTTTTTAGTGTAGTAAATGTATCTCAAAACATAAATTATTACGAGGAAAAATCTGATGATTATGATAAGGTTTTAGAGATATTTATTCGTACCAATACTGGTGGTCAAAAACTAGAATATAGCGATATTCTTTTGTCAACAGCGACTGCTAAATGGAGGAATTTGAACGCAAGAGAAGAAATCAATGAATTTACAGATGAAATTAACAAGATAGGAACTGGTTACAATTTTGGTAAAGACTTTGTGATGAAAGGGGCGATGTATCTAACAGAAAATCTTCCTATACAGTATAAACTTAGTTCATTCACGAAGAAAAACCTAGAATGTATAGAAGATCATTGGGATGAAACAAAAGATGCCATTGCCAATAGTATAAAATTGGTTAGTCGTTATGGCTTTACAGATAAAAATTTAGTAGCAAGGTTGGTGTTACTTCCTATTGCTCAATATTTGAGAGGGAAAAACAAAGGCTATCTCACCTCCTCTAATTTGAAAGATGTTGAGGATCAAAATAATATTCAAAAATGGATTATCATGATGCTGCTTAAAGGAGTGCTAGGTAGTTCAACTGATAATAAATTGAATAGTATGAGACCTGTTGTTAAATTAGCAACAGACTATTTCCCCTATGTTGAACTTAGTAAAGAATTGAAAATTGAAATGACATTCAACGATATGGAGATAGAAAATATGCTGAACTATAGTTATGGTACTAAATATAGCTATTTGATTTTATCATTGTTGTATCAAGGGAGAGATTGGAAAGATAAGAAATACAATGAAGACCATATTTATCCTCAAAATGAATTTAAAATAAAAAATCTTCGTGCAAAAGGATATGATGATGTAACTATAGAAAAGTACCAGGCCTGCTATAATTCAATTTTGAATTTAGAATTGTTGGATGACTCAGAAAATAAATCTAAAAATGCTAAACCTTTTGATTTATGGCTAAAAGATCGAGATGCTAATTTTAAGGAACGTCATCATATACCTGAAATGAACGACTATAGTTTAGACTATTTCCTTGATTTTATCAAAAAGCGTAAAGCATTATTGACTAAGCAGATTAAAGAATTTATTTTACAGTAATTAAAGATTAGAAATAATGAGCGAAGAATTACAGCAGAAACTCCGTGACCAGCTTTGGGAGGTTGCAAACCGTTTGCGTGGTAATATGTCGGCAAGCGACTTTATGTATTTTACATTAGGTTTCATTTTTTATAAATACCTGTCGGAGAAAATAGAAAAATACGCCAACAATGCTTTGGCAGATGATGATATAACTTTTAAGGAATTGTGGGAAACGGACGATGCCGATGCTATTGAATTGCAAGAGGAAGCAAAGAACCAATGCCTGGAGAATATCGGTTATTTCATTGAGCCCCAATTTTTGTTTTCGTCAGTAATTGAAGCTATCAAGCGAAAAGAAAACATCTTACCCATGCTTGAACGCTCATTGAAGCGTATTGAGGACAGTACTTTGGGACAAGACAGCGAAGATGATTTTGGCGGTTTGTTCTCAGATATTGACTTGGCTTCGCCTAAATTGGGTAAGACAGCCGATGATAAAAATACACTTGTCAGCAATGTGCTTCTTGCATTGGACGATATAAATTTTGGATTAGAGGCATCGCAAGAGATTGATATATTGGGTGATGCTTACGAATATATGATTTCACAGTTTGCTGCGGGAGCCGGAAAAAAGGCTGGAGAGTTCTATACTCCGCAGGAAGTTAGCCGTATCTTAGCAGAGATTGTTGCCATTGGACACCAGCGTTTGCGCAATGTCTATGACCCTACTTGCGGTAGTGGTTCGTTGCTACTCCGTGCTGCAAGTATCGGTAACGCAGTAGATATTTACGGACAGGAAAAGAATCCGACCACTTATAATCTTGCCCGAATGAATATGTTGCTTCACGGCATCAGGTTCAGCAACTTCAAGATTGAAAATGGTGATACACTTGAATGGGATGCGTTTGGCGATACCCAATTTGATGCAGTTGTAGCAAATCCTCCGTTCTCTGCTGAATGGAGTGCTGCCGACAAATTCAATACCGATGACCGTTTCAGCAAAGCAGGACGGCTTGCACCACGTAAGACTGCCGATTATGCTTTTATTCTGCACATGATTTATCACTTGAACGAGGGTGGAACAATGGCTTGTGTTGCTCCGCATGGTGTACTATTCCGAGGAAATGCGGAGGGAGTTATCCGTCGTTTCCTCATAGAAAAGAAAAACTATGTGGATGCCATTATAGGATTACCTGCGAATATTTTCTATGGCACAAGCATTCCGACTTGTATTCTTGTTTTCAAGAAGTGCCGTAAAGAGGATGACAATATTCTGTTTATTGATGCAAGCAAGGAGTTTGAAAAGGTAAAGACTCAGAACAAACTCCGTGAACAGCATATTCAGAAGATTGTCGAAACTTATCGTGACCGCAAGGAAATAGAAAAGTACAGTCACCTTGCCTCTCTTCAAGAAATAGCCGAGAATGATTACAATCTGAATATTCCTCGTTATGTTGATACCTTTGAAGAGGAAGAACCTATTGATATTAAAGCTGTAATGGCAGAAATAAAGGAATTGGAAGCCAAACGTGCTGAACTCGATAAAGAGATTGAAGTGTACCTGAAAGAATTAGGCATTGTAGAATAGTTCAGAAAAGTAATAGCAATGGGTGAAAATGACAACATACCTCAGATGACACCTTCATTTGAGAATATATGCCGCAAGGATGAAAACGGGAACAAATACTGGAGTTCCCGTGACCTTTGTGGTGCAATGGGCTATTCTGCTTATTGGAAATTCCAAAGGGTCATAGATAAAGCCATCAAAGTAGCCGGAGAAAAAGGAATGAATGTGGATGAGCATTTCAACCAAGTGGTTGATATGGTCAAGATAGGAAACGGTTCATTCCGCAAGGTAAACATATTCCGTCTTTCTCGTATGGCATGTATGATTATTGCGGAAAATGCTGATGGCAAAAAGTTGCTTGTTCAACAGGCACGAGACTTTTTCTCGCAATCTATCTCAATGACAGAGCTCATGCATAATTCGCTAAGCTCTAATATATTATTGTATAAAACAGCCCAAGGAGAAGCACGGGTAGAAGTCATTTTCAACAGCGAAACATTCTGGATGTCACAAAAAAGAATGGCGGACTTGTTTGGGGTTGATGTCAGAACCATTAATTATCATCTCGGACAAATTTACGAAACAGGAGAACTTTCTAAATCAGCAACTATCCGAAAAATTGGGATAGTTCAAATAGAAGGAGACCGGGAAGTGGAGCGTACGCCGCTATTCTACAACCTCGATGCTATTGTAGCGGTGGGCTATAGAGTAAATAGCTATCAAGCTACTCAATTCCGTATTTGGGCAACTTCAGTGCTGAAAGAGTTTATCATTAAAGGATATGCCCTCGATGACGAGAGGCTGAAACAGGGCAAACATTTCGGAAAGGATTATTTTGACGATTTGCTTGAGCGTATTCGTGAAATACGCACCTCAGAGCGCAGATATTACCAAAAGATAACTGACATTTATGCAGAATGTAGTGCGGATTACGACCCGAAATCAGAAGATACAAAGTTGTTCTTCAAGATGGTACAGAATATGATGCACCTTGCCGTTACCCATCATACGGCTGCGGAAATTATCTATCAACGGGCTGATTCCGAGCAACCTTACATGGGACTTACCACATGGAAGAAAGCTCCTGATGGAAGAGTGCAAAAGTCTGATGCCATCATTGCCGAAAATTATCTGTCAGATTCTGAATTGTCCCAGTTGAATCTTATCACAACTGCCTTTCTTGATATGGCAGAATCACGTGCTGCACGTCATATCGTTTCAACTATGGATGATTGGAAAAGGTTCCTTCAACAATATCTTGCAGCGATGGATTACGAGCCGTGCGATACGGCAGGAAAAGTGACACAAGAAGAAGCAAAAGATAAGGCTTATAGCGAATACGAAAAATATAAACTGATTCAAGATAGATCATACATATCTGATTTTGATCGTTTTAATGAGGGTAATGATGAAACTCCATTGCTTCCATTTGATTTGAATCCTACAAAAGAATGACAACTATGGCAATAGATAATAAAGATAAAAAAGTCCTCAAATCTTCGATCGAGCGAGAGCAGAACGAGCTTGCTTGCTCTGCCGAGCGTGAGAAGATAAAAGGTTCAAAGAACCTTAATGTTCCCCATTTGAGATTTCCAGAGTTTAGTGGGGAGTGGTATAGTTATCCCCTTACAGATTTTATGAGTTTCAAAAATGGGATGAATCCTGATGCAAAAAGATTTGGTCGTGGAATAAAATTCATTTCTGTTATGGATATCCTTAATAACCAATTCATTTGCTATGATAATATTCGTGCCTCTGTTGAAGTTATAGAAGGAGATATTGAAACTTACGGTGTAAACTATGGGGATATTTTGTTTCAACGTAGCTCTGAAACATTAGAAGATGTAGGTCAAGCCAATGTTTATTTGGATAGAAAACCTGCTGTGTTTGGTGGTTTCGTTATTCGTGGAAAAAGTAAGGGTAACTATCATCCTGTGTTTTTCCGTTATCTTTTGGCTTCACCAACCGCACGAAAGAGAATAATCGTGAAAGGAGCCGGAGCACAGCACTTTAATATTGGTCAAGATGGATTAAGTAGAGTTTGTCTTAATATTCCTTCAATTCAAGAACAAGAGAAAATAGCAAAACTATTTGAATGTGTAGATACTCGTATTGCAACCCAAAACAAAATCATTTATAAATTGAAATCCTTAATCAGAGGAATTATGGTTGAACTGCAAAAGCGAGGACTGTCAAATGGGACTTGGAAGAAGGTTCTCCTTTCCAATGTTCTTACCGAAAGAAATGAATTGAATAAGAGCCTTTACCCAGTTTATTCCGTGTCTGTTATTCAAGGGATTGTAAATCAAATGGAATATCTTGGTCGCTCGTTCGCTGCCAGTGATACATCAAAATATCATGTGGTACATTATGGTGATTTGGTATATACGAAAAGTCCAACAGGTTCATTTCCTTACGGAATTATAAAGCAAAGTTACAATCAAAACGAAGTCGCTGTGTCACCTCTATATGGAGTTTATGAGCCTAAAACATTTTCAATGGGTGTGTTCTTGCATGAGTATTTCAAGAGTGAATTGAATACTCTGAACTATCTTCACCCTCTCGTTCAGAAAGGAGCAAAGAACACAATAAATATTGCCAACCAACGCTTCTTAGAGAGCTATGTCGCTATTCCCAGTAATGCTAACGAACTGTTAGCAATATCAAAATTGTTATGCTCGTTAAATACAAAACTGGAATTTCTGCAAAACATACTAAAACAATCTCAAGGACAAAAGCAGTATCTACTTCGTCAGATGTTCATATATCTGACGAAGTAAGTATTGCTTCTGCAAATTATAGTTTACCAGAGCATTCTGTTCTGCTAATAGTTTACTATCTATTGTAGATAACAACTTGGTATATTTAAATTGCTCTGAATGTGACGGACAAAAGACTTTTGCTTTTCCATAGTCCTTGAAATATATGTGAGGTATCGCCATACCAGTTTTATAAGGTTCAAAGTTGAAGACCGTCAGCAAATAATAAAGGTATTGGAGAGAATAACCTTCTTTGGCTTGTAAGGTGTTCAATGTGCCTGCCGCAGAGCACTTGCCTGCCACGTAAAAAACAGTTCCAACTCCTGAACCATCTTTGATAATATAAATGGCTTCATTGAGGGTTGCGTAACAATCAAGGTATCCAACTATGCCATTAGCACCATATACAGGATATGTACCACTTTCTAAGACCTCACTTTCTTGTAAAGTTGAGGAATTGCAAATCATGCAATCCGACAAACGTACATTTGGCTTCCCCCTATGCACCATATTCTGTGCAATTCCTCTGATTAAGGATTATGAAGTCTATAGGTCTGCGATTATTGAAATAGAATATAGCCCCAAAGATAGCTACCATTCCCATATAGGGGGTGCTATTGTACAAATATCAAAACGAAACAAGGATAATCATCTATGCAATGTATTATCAGTTAGTAATCGCCAAGGATTTATAAAGCAAAGCGAACAATTTGAAGATAGGAATGTTGCAAGTGACGACACATCAAATTACAAAATTGTAGAAAAGAATGACTTTGCTTATAACCCTGCAAGAATAAACGTGGGATCAATTGCTCGCCTTACAAAATTTGAGACTGGCATTGTCAGTCCAATGTACATTTGTTTTCGTACAAAGGACTGCTTACTGCCAGAATATCTTGAACTTTTCTTTGAATCCAGAAATTTCTTCTATCACATACAAAAGAGATTGGAAGGAAGTGTAAGGCTTTGCCTTTCTTATGAGGAGCTTTGCAACATTCCAATTGTGATACCATCAATCGAGAAACAAAAACAAGTTGATCTCCATCTGTCAAAATTGGCGCAAAAGATTGATTTGGAAATGAAAATCTTGCAATTCGTCCAGCAACAGAAGACTTATTTGCTTCACCAAATGTTCATATAAACATCTGACGGAGTAAATATTGCTTTTCTTCAAGCAACAAGTTTACAAAATTCATCTCAACATCGGCTTTTCTTTCAAATGAAGAGAGAAAAGCCGAAATTACTTTTTGTTCAGAGATGTTCGGTATAGTTATTTTAAATTTTGCCAAATCCTTTTTCTGAATGTTTGGCAATCCAGAACCTATACGAAGTTTCATTATTTCACTCTCCTTTGATTTTAGAAATTGGTACAGGTATTCCGTTTTTACATTATCCGTAGTATTTTGAATTGTGTAGCAATGTCCGCCACTCCAAAAAGGATAGGCGTTGAATTGTACATAACCGCAAGAGTTGCCACCCTCACTTATTGAGATGGTGTTAGCTTCTACATTATAATCGTTATAAAATCCAGATGGCTCTATTCCTCCATTCATAACATAATACTTGCCACTTTCTGAAAGAAATTCACCATTGATTTGTTTGCCTTTAACTACATCACCTATATCTTCCAATACAACAACATCACCTTTTATGGCATTGAAAAGTCTTTCTGAAATCGCAGACTTTAGTTTTTTCAAATCCTCAATGATTTTGTTTTGGGTTGCAATACGAGTATCTACACATTC
>ERZ779777.298-NODE-298-length-21583-cov-2.27592_pt1 | contig 21583 bp, 19 predicted proteins | sample MGYA00511254_ERZ779777 | MGnify/ENA primary metagenome ERZ779777 (study PRJEB29588, sample SAMEA2147589) | human gut metagenome | biome: human gut; feature: human-associated habitat; material: faeces | place: Denmark | collected 2008/2010 ... | reverse complement strand
ATTCTGGGAATCTGCTACGGTATGCAGCTTATGGCAAAAAATCTTGGCGGCACGGTTGCCAGTCCGGAAAAACATGAATACGGCCATACGGAATTTTCCAGAAACGGAAGCTGTCCGCTTTTTGAAAATATTTCAGAAAAGACTGCCGTATGGATGAGCCACGGCGATGCGGTCACCGATATGCCTGCCGGGTTCGGCCTGATCGGACATACGGAATTGACGCCTACCGCGGCGATGGCTGATGAGGCAAGGCGTTTCTATGCCGTCCAGTTCCATCCGGAAGTGGTCCATACCGCTGAAGGCACACAGATGCTGAAGAATTTCCTTTTCCATATTTGCGAATGTGAAGGTGGCTGGTCTATGGAAAATTATATCGACATCGCTGTTGCCAATATCCGGCAGCAGGTGGGCGATCATAATGTCCTCTGCGCTCTTTCCGGCGGTGTGGACTCTTCTGTTGCCGCTGTCCTTGTCCATAAAGCGGTTGGGGACAAACTGACCTGCGTATTTGTAGATCACGGATTCCTCCGGCAGGGCGAAGCGGAACAGGTAGTAGATACATTTACGAACAAATTCAAGATCAAACTGATTCATAAAGATGCGTCCCGGCATTTCCTTTCTCTTCTGAAAGGTGTGACAGAGCCTGAAAAGAAACGCAAGACCATCGGCGCTGAATTTATTCATACTTTCCAGGAAGAAGCCAACAAGTTGGAAGATGTGAAATTCCTTGTCCAGGGCACGCTTTATCCCGATGTGGTGGAAAGCGGCACCGCTACGGCGGCAACTATCAAATCCCACCACAATGTAGGCGGTCTCCCGAAAGATATGAAATTTGAACTTATCGAACCGCTCCGCGAGCTTTTCAAAGACGAAGTCCGCCAGCTGGGACGTGAACTGGGACTCCCCGAAGACGTCATCAACCGCCAGCCCTTTCCCGGTCCGGGACTGGCAATCCGTATCATCGGTGAAATCACTCCGGAAAGATTGGAAATTCTCCGCAAAGCGGATGCCATCGTCAGAGAAGTCATCAAAGAAAGAGGACTCTATAACGAAATCTGGCAGTCCTTTGCCATACTTCCTGCCGCGATCCGCAGCGTAGGCGTCATGGGTGATGAAAGAACGTACGATTACACCGTAGGCATCAGAGCCGTTACAAGCTCAGACGGCATGACCGCCGACTACTTCCGTTTCCCCTGGGAAGTCCTTGACGAAATGAGCAGAAGAATCTGCAACGAAGTAAAGGGGGTCAACAGAGTAGTCTACGACATCACGTCCAAGCCGCCGAGCACGATTGAGTGGGAATGAAACAGTAACAACAAATATGTTTCTGCAAATAAACCGTTAAAAATACAGCGTTTTAGGGACTTACAGGAGATAAAAACTCTTAAGTGATATTATTTTTGATACTAATAAGTTGAAAAAGCAGGTCTGAACGGGAGTTGTTGAATTTAAGTAGATTGTTTAGAAAACCTTCCATCGTTTTGCTGGGAGGCTTTTGTGGAACAAACTAATTGATATATTTGAATTTGAAAACCACGATTTTATAAGTGGTTATCATAGCTAATAGCGCTTTAGTAAAATCCTCTAAAAGCATTTGAAATAAAGGGGTTTTCACAATATACTCGTCATATACTTTTATATGGTTTTACAGGATTGCCGTTAATATAGCTTTTTATAATGGCAAATGCAAGTGAAGGAAGCAGAGTTGCAGGAGAAGCATTGTGTTTCTTAGTAACAGATTGGTTAAATAAGAACTTCAAGTACGGACGAGACTATTTACATTCGCATATAGATTTGAAAGCAATAAGCTGATTGTCGTGTTTATGGAGATTGGCGTGGACGGAGAAGCAATTAAAACAGATTACCAAATCTTCAACGACTTGAAAGAAGAAGTAACTAACGCAAAAATGATATGAGACTTGTTGAATATTACAACTATATGAACAGTGAGCAAAAACAGATTTTTATAGACAAGTTATAATCCCCGACGACGCTTCTTTGAATTGTAGAATTTCAAATATTTTAAGAGAAAAGTTCTACTAAACGCAAAATTTAGGCAGCTTTTTCGATAATTAGTGATTTTATGATAGATTGATATGGAAATGGAAAGATGGTTACTTTTTCTATTGCCGATTTAAAAAATAGCAAGCAAAGAGGAGAAAGCAATGGTTGATACAGTATATACAATAGGCTATTCAGGGTTTAAGATAGACGATTTTATAAAAACACTTAAGGGAAATAATATTTCTCTGGTGATAGATGTAAGAAGCACACCTTATTCACGGTACTACACTGACTATAATAAAGAAAATCTTAGTATAATGTTGGAAAAATCACACATCTATTATAGAAACTATGTCTCTGAATTTGGAGCGAGACAAGGGGAACGGAAGTATTATCCAAATGGCTACCTTGATTTTGAAATGTTTTCCAAATCTGAATCTTTCTTATCAGGTGTAGAGAAACTAAAGAAGTCTATGGAGAAAAACTACACATTTGCTCTTTTATGTAGCGAAAAAGATCCAATTAAGTGCCATAGAACAATTTTGGTATCAAGGGCGTTTCATATAGCTGGGTATAAAATAATCCATTTGATGGACAACGGAACATATGTTACACAAGAAGATATTGAAGAAAGATTGCTAAATATGTTTTTCCCAGATAGAGGGCAAATCAATATGTTTGCACCTACACTATCAAAGCAAGAATATCTTGATGAATCATATAAAAAGCAGAACAAGAACATTGGTTATACTATTGAGGAGGTATGATGAGGCTATATACAATAGGATTTACAAAAAAGAATGCATGTGAATTTTTCGGGTTGATCAAAAAAAATAACATAGAAATTCTTTTGGACATTAGATTAAATAATAAATCACAACTTGCTGGATTTACCAAAGGCACAGATATTGCTTACTTTTTGGCGGAAATCTGTGGTTGCAAATATAAGCACTGCTTGGAATTTGCACCAACAAAAGATATTTTGGAAGGATACAAAAAAGGTAATATTTCTTGGGATGAGTATGTTGAACAATATACTGCGTTAATTTTCAAGCGAGGTGACTACAAAAATTTTAAGGATAAGTATTCTGATTATAAAAATGTATGCTTGCTTTGTAGCGAGGTAACTGCTACATACTGTCACCGAAGATTAGCTGCTGAGATTATTGCAAAGGAAAATACACAGATAGATATTAAGCATATTTAATGGGAGGTTAAATTATGGAACGTAATGTCGCAATTTTGACTATGTCATCAAAGAATCATGGATACTGCGTTGCTGGAGTTGATGTAGATAACGGTGAATGGATAAGGTTGGTATCCGATGATGATCAATCGCATGGAGCTTTAAGCACAACTAATATTAAATATCAAGATGGCACTCTCTGTGCACCACTTGATGTGGTAAAAGTTCCTGTTATTGGGGCAAGGCCACTGGAATATCAGCCGGAAAATGTTCTAATTAATGACAATAAATGCTGGATTAAGACAGGATCTATTAATATTGATAGATTACTTAAAATTCATCCAACTGAAAAGCATGATTGTTTATTAGGTAATCAGTGGGCATATGTTACAGATGGGGCAATAGGTTCGGTTGGGCACTCACTTGTTCTAGTAGAGGTAAATGACCTAAGCATAGAACATCCAATGGAAAAAAGTACCAAAGCAAGTTTTATTTATTGTGGAATAAAATACTCATCAATATCAGTAACAGACCCTGACTATTATACGTGTAACCCCTTATGTATAAAAAAGGCAATTTTGGTGATTAGTTTGCCGGAGAGTCCATATAAAAGTAAATACTACTACAAGTTTATAGCAAAAATTTTCCAATAGGAATTCTTGAGGGTAGATATTAATAAATTGGATTGACTTTTTTTACCGAGTATGTGAAATAAAGTCTGTAAATAGCTCCGTATGGTAAATAATCTTAGGCTAACTGTATATCAGCCCTGTTGAAAACCACTGTAATTCATGCGTTCAGAAATGTCAATGTACCGCAGGCTTTGATCTCTTGGAAATCTATTCAGGCATCCGGCCTTCATATATTATACTGAATTCGCCGTATATACCACCCCAGTTTTTCAAGGCCTGTCTCCATTTTTTTGTAATTTGGAGTGTTGAAAGATAGAGTGCCTTTAGCAGGGCGGTTGAACTTGGAAATACGCTTCTTTGTCGATTAAGTTTCTTATATGTGCTGTTTACACTTTCAATGGCATTTGTCGTGTATATGATCTTTCTCGTTTCCATTGAGAATTTGAAGATTGGACATAGGGCATCCCAATTGTCATACCAGCGTTTCATGGCATAAGGATATTTCTGTCCCCATTTTTCACTCACCTTGTCGAGTGCAGTTCTGCCTGCTTTCTCTGACTCGGCATAATAGATTGTTTTCAGATCTGTCGCAAACGGCTTCATATCTTTGTAATAGACATGTTTAAGGGTATTTCTTACCATATGAACTATGCATCTCTGGTATTCGGTTTTAGGGAAGGCTGTGGTGACAGCTTCTTGTATTCCTCTCAAACCATCAGCGCAGAGGATCATCATATCTTTGACGCCACGATTTTTGAGCTCATTAAGGACGCCGAGCCAATACTTGGCACTTTCATTTTCTCCTATACTTAGACTGATTATTTCCTTAAAGCCCTCGCTGTTGATTCCGAGCATGACATATGCCGCAAGCTTACGAACCATGCCATTGTCTCTGACGGAGAAGTGGCATGCATCAATAAAGACAATAGGATAAACGCTGTTTAACGGCCTGTGCTGCCATTCATCAATGTCTTTTAATATCTTGTCTGTCACATCGGAGATAAAACTTTCGCTGCACGCAAATCCGTAGATGTCTTCTATCTGTTCTGAAATCTGCCTTGTGGTTAAACCTTTAGCATACATACTGATGATCTTGTCATCTATACGGGAAATGTCCTTTTGCCGATTTTTTACTATCTGTGGCTCAAATGTGCCATTTCTATCTTTGGGAACATCTACCTCAAATTCATCGTATTTGCTTCGGACGGTTTTTGTTTTTGATCCATTACGACAGTTTTCTGAATGGGAGCGTGCAGACTTCGGATAGCCAAGATGGTTTGTCATCTCAGATTCCATCATAGACCTGATGGTGCCCCCAAGAAGATCTTTGAGTGCATCCTGAATATCTTCTGCGGTCTTTATTTCATACTCATCCATCAGTGCGGAGATGATGTTTCTCTTTCCTTCTGTTAAAGGACCTACATGATAAACCTCTTTTTTCTTGCGTTCCATAATTAAACATCCTATAGTTCACCACTAATCTGATACTACCATAGGAGGCTTATTGATTCATATCTACAGACTTTTTCTTACACACTCCTTTTATAAATACCCGTATTTCTGCTGGTTCCTCGTTGAAGCAAATGACCTCGATTTATTGATTTTTTCGAATTAGGGCGTTTGTTAAAATCTATGTATTCACTGCATGGAAAAGTTCCCTGTGGTGTAGTTGTTTTAGTCAAAGTTCTCTTTCTCGCTTAAAGGGTTTTCTGTTTCGTGTCTGCTGTTTGCCTTCTGGCTGAAGTCGACAGAGCTATTCTCTGATACTTTTTCGTTTGGTTTTTTAGAAGGCATCTCTTTTTGTTTCAGCTTCTGCTCGTATTCAGATGTTTCGCGGTTGTACTACTCAACTACACCTTCCATTTGGTGGTAGTAATCTACTTGCAAATGGAGTAACACTGGAGGATGTGGCGGAATGATTTTAGGTCACTCGTATGTGAGTACGAAGATGAATTGGTGTTAGTATAAATTAGTGGACACATAAAATGCGACACGTTAAACTTTTATATAAGAAAGGATGTATTGCAAATGGTGCATAACAACAAAAGGTATTCTGAAGAATTTAAGAAACAGATTGTAAACGTACACCTTTCCAGAAAATCAGCTAAAGTGCTCGTAAATGAATATGGCTTAGTCAAGCAAACAATTTACAAATGGGAGAAGAGATATTAGAGTCTCTGATCGAATTATGAATATTTTCAATTCTGGATTAACATACACAGTTGGTAATGCTGAACAGGGTTTAACAAAAGAAAAGCAATATAGTTAATTAAAGAAAAGCTTGGAAGGTTATTTATAAACTATGTAATAGGATTTAACAAAAATTATAACTAGTTAGGTAATACTAAAAGATTTGGAGGATACAGTGGTAGAAATAAATATTAATGAAATTCAGAAAACAGTAAGGGAAGAAATGAAAAAACTAAGTGTTCCTGGAAGATCAGAAAGCAAACAGCTAATTTTATGGGCTCTTATATACATGTATGAAATTGATAAAAGTCTTGCAGAAACCTTGATTTGTGATGGAAGTCAAGATAAAGGAATAGATGCAATTTTTGTCGATGACACTGAAATGCGAATTTTAGTATTTCAGGGTAAGTATAAACAAAACGACAATATGACCTTTGGTGATACAGACCTTCAAAGATTGGCAGGAGCAATAGCTTTTTTTAGAAATGAAGAAAACGTTCAGAATTTGTTGGATAGTGATGCAAATGACGAAGTTAAGTCATTAGTAAAAGAATTTAATATACTTGATAAAGTGTCTGATTATAGTGTTGAGATGCATTTCATAAGCAACGCATTGCCAACCAAAGAAGCAAATGAGTATAAAGCAAATTTTAATAATTTATACTTTTGCGATATAAATCTTATGAAAGATAGATATAAATATATAAAAAAAGAGCCACTAGTATCTGGGAAGAAGACTTTTACAGATATAGAGTTTTCAAACTCAATTCTTGAAGATATAGATAGTGATAAAGGTATTAAGTCATTATTTGTAGTCTTGCCTGCTTCACAGTTAATTGAGTTAGATGGATTGGGGGATTTAACTTTATTTAATAAAAATGTACGTTTGAGCTTAGGAAATACCAGAGTCAATAGATCTATTAGAAAAACAATTAACAATACTGATGAAAATGTATATTTTCCAATATTTCATAACGGAATATCTATAGTATGTGAAGAAATGATATTAGATAAGGAAAACTTAGCTTTAGTAATTGAGAATTATTCCGTGGTAAATGGTGCTCAATCTATTCTTTCGTTTAAAGCTGAAAAAGAGAATCTTAATCCAAAGATTCGAACATTAGTTAAATTTTCAACGGTTGGTGATGATTACAAGTTAACAGAGTTAATTTCAACTTACAACAATAATCAAAATGCTATAAGTTTGCGGGATTTAAGATCAAGCGATTCAGTTCAGTTAAGGCTAAAGAGAGAGTTTAAAGAATTAAATGATAAATATAGCTTAGGTTATTCATATGTTAGTAAAGCTGGAGAAACGTTAACTTCAGAGGTTATAGATAATGGACTAGCGGCTCAGTTAATTATGTCAGGGTACAAATTTAAACCATACTTAACGCATTTAAAAGCCTCTATGTTTGATCAGAGATATTCTGAAGTATTTAACAGAAATATAAAAGCATCAGATATTTTAAGATATTACGATATTTATACAGCTGTTAATCAGGTTGGTGATGTAATTGGAAATGAAGGGGTTTCAAAATATGGCTTAGCTAAATTTACAGTTGTATCAATATTATGTAAATATATAAGAAATTCATCAGTCCTAATGGAATTATGGATTGATATTGATCAATATATTCAAGATAGGGAAGCATGGAAAAATTTATACAATTACTTTATTAAACTTATTTGGAAATTAATAAAAGTTAAACTTAGAAAAGAAGAAAAAGTGGAAGGGTTCACATATAAGAATTACTTTAAAAATGAAAAAGATATTGATGCACTTCTGCATGAAGTAATAACAAATATTGATATTCAATTAGATATTGCAGATACGGATAATACGAAATTAATTTCACGTTATTTTGTACAAAAGTAATGGGTCTTTTGGGACAGTGTTATTTTATTGATACTGTATTTCTGGAACTGGGACGGGTAAAAAATTTAAAAATGAGCTTAAATTAAACGAATTTCTCAGCACTCAATAAACGAAAAACCTTTATTTTGAACGACTTTGAATGTAGTGAACAGTAGAGAAGTGTGGAAATAGAGGGAATGAAATGGAGATAATAGATTGAAAGAAAACAAATGGGGTTCTCTTAAAGACATAATTCTAGGTATAGTATTAATAGCAATAATAGGTTATATTATTGTTTGGTTATTAGGAATACTCTTAGGGTATGTAGGAAATTTCATTGATAGACTTAATCAAGTTACATCAAATATGGATGCTGTGGTTATTGTTGCATTAATAACTGGTAGTGTATCCATTTTGGGTGTTGTGATTAGTTCAGTAGTATCTAAAATAATAGAGTACCGTCAGAATACAAAAAGATATTTATATGGAAAAAAGGAAGAGCCATATTCAGAATTTATTGAAATGGTATATAAAATACAGAAAAATGCGAAGGAACCTCAAAAATATACTGAGGAGGAAATGTTAGATGATATATTAAGTTTTTCTAAAAAATTAACATTATGGGGTTCGAATAAGGTAATTAAAAAATGGCTTGCTTTTCGTAAGATGAGTCAAGCTGAAAATAAAAATCCAACTGATAATCTTTTTATACTTGAAGACATTATTTTTGAAATTAGAAAAGATATGGGACAAAAAAAGAGCGGATTAAAGCAAGGAGATATTTTGGCGTTTTTTGTCAATGATATTAGGGAGTATCTTCCTAAGAATAAAAAGAAATGACTAGGTGAATTTAGTTGGGGTTAGAATGGATATAAAATGAGTTTAAATCAGGTAAATTTCTTTGAATGAAATAAACGAAAAGTCTTTATCTTAAAGGGCTTTGGATAAAATGAGCAGTAGAAAAAGAAAAATAGGAGTGACAACAAACAAATATGCTTCTGCTGGTATACTCCTGAATGATACCGTTTTGATACTACAAGCAAGAAAAAGTAGGTCTAAAAGGGAGTTGTTGAATTGAGCGAGTTTACGGAGTTGCACTCATTGACCGAAGGGAAATAAGGTGATAAATTATTTAAAAAGCCTTCCATCATTTAGGTGGGAGGCTTTTGTGGAAATAGTGATAGGTAAATTATTATATTTATAAGGAGGAAGATTGTAAATGAGTTACACAATCTCTTTGTTCTCTGTTAAAACAAAACAGAAAGAACAGCAGTCAGCACAACCCGATTTCTTTGAAAAGGAGGAGAATCTGGAAAAATTTACACCGGAGCAGCAGTCAGCATTGGAAAACCGTTTGTTGAAATATCAGTATAAACCGGTAGGGAATAACAGCGATGGGAAAAGATTTGAACATGCTGATTTTGGAGAAGCGTTCCTGACAGACAGTGCATTGTATTTTTCAACTTCGAATGACTTTGATTGTATTTTTGAAGTGGGACTGACAGCATCTGAATTTACGGATACCGGTGAGTTTGCAAAATATGATGGGCAGGCAGGAGGATGGGAAGAGATATAGGGCTGCTCTATGTTGAGGAGGCGGTATGCTTATTCACCTCCTCATAAAATTTGACGATAAGCACAAAGAAAACAGGAAATAAATCACAGTATGTGGAAAGGAGTGAAAAATGGGGATAATAGCAAATTATAAATATTTAAGTGATAAAAACTTAAAGGAGCTTAAGGCTTTCTATTCAGAAGAGAATGAAACTTTGGGGGAGGCAAAAGAGCGAAATGAGGATGTAGAAATACTCCTTGATTTAGATAAGATGTGGGATGCACTTCATTTTGTGCTTACAGGAGTAAGCAGCAGTAAGCCTATAAAAAATGACCCTTTTAGCGAAGCGGTTGCAGGTGTATCTTCTATTGAAGGTGTGGAAGAGTTTATATCTTATACAGAAAAGGGAAGGATTAAAGATATAGTTTTTGCTCTTGATCATTTTGATATAGAAAAAGCCATGGAAAGTTTCAGTATGAAAGAATGCAAAAAAGCAAATATATATCCGGACATTTGGAATTATGAAGAAGAAACGGATGAAATAAAAGAAGAACTAATGGATTACTTTCAAAATCTGAAAGACTTCTACAAGAAAATATTAGAAGTGAATGGTAATGTAATGGTCACTATTTGCTGAAAAAGTATAGATAACCCCCAGTTTATCGGGTGAATTGGATAAATCATATAGATATATCTCTGAAAATATTACAGACTTTTTAATTCTGCTGAGCATGAAGCAGATGAACTGTTTTCATAGAACTGCTAAGAAATGTATTTGAATGGGCTTTATATTAAATGACAGAGGGGGGATATGATGTTTGTAGATCGAATTGATGGCGTTGATGCCAAGGAAGTGAAAAGAGTTTTTAAAGAATTAATCACTGCCTACATGAACCCTGCATATGGGTCTATGTCTAAAAGGGATTTCGATATATTGCTTTTTATGAAGCTGCAAGATCTAAAGATTATAGAGAAAGATCCTGATTTATATGACATCGTGTCCAATTTGAAAGTGACTAGAGCAAAGGCAAGAAATCTGTTATATGAAGCGAAAATGCGTAACTCATCAGAAGAAATGCTGAATAAAGAATTAAGGGAGTTACTGTCTACCCCTATTTTCTTTAAGGAAAATGATAAAATTGCAATTGAAATTAGTAATCCATTATTATCAGATCATTTGAGGTGGAAACTTAAAAGATTGGGATACATTACGGATGGTTCCTTTTCTGCTGAATTGATTAAATTATCAGAGGAAGCTTATATCACCATATTTGAAGATATGATTCCGAATGAATCACGAAAGAAAATAACGGAAGCATTAGTTAAATGTGGTGCAAGAGAAGAATTGGGATTTAAGGGAATACTCTCTTCTATTCTTAAAAAATTAAGTGGAAGAATAGTTGGGAGAGCCGGAGACGAATTAGTTGATGGGATTTTTAAATATTTAGGTCCTTTAATGAGTGAAAAACTAAAAGAAATATCCAGTGTTTATAAGGATTTTTTTGTAGAACCACAAGAATAAATATTAGATTATGCGACTGTTTTTATAAACGTTTTCTTCCCCAACGACTTATAAGTCAAATTATATAATGGGCAGCAGACTTTATATGAAGAGTGGGAATGACGGTAACCAATGTGTTTCTGTGACAAAACGGTTGAGAATACAGTATTTTAGAGATTTAACAGGACAAAAACTCCTGTCATATAAATTGTTTGGAAGGCATCCCATCATCTTGCAGGGAGGTTTTTGTAGAAAAATAGTGATTGATAAATTTTTGGAGAAGAGAGAATGTCAAGCTGGAGCGGTATAAGAAAAAAGCTGGAGACAGAATATTTAGCCCCAAGTCTGCGGGGGCATATTCAGTATTATGCGACATCATATAGCAGAAGTCCTGATCATGAGGGACGGGCGGCAATAAGGTATGATGGAAAAGAAATTATCAAAGGATGTTATTACAATAATTGGATAAAAGCAGATTTATTTCCCAAAGATGAAAAATATGAAAAACGCATGAAAGAGGAATTTGCCTTTATGGATGATACAGCCTTACGGTTGGGCATATTTGATCAGCGTTGTTTTTATAATGCTTTTGCAGAATTTGATCAGCAAAGTATCGAAATGAGTTTGAAGAGTGAAAATTTAATCGTACGGATATTTGCTGTGTTAGATAGGAGGGTTGGTAAAAGAAGGTTGGCTTTAATGAAAGAAACGATAGCAGACGAACCGGATACATTCCGGGAATTTTATGCCATTCGTATGAAGGCGGAAGGACTGGTATAATCCGGTTTGCACAGATAATAGATAATCGAATATTATATAAACAAAGCACATAACTTTAAGATTGCAAAACCTTTCAGCTATGTGCTTATTTTATATACGCTCAGGTTTTAAATCGTTCAGAAAGCTTTCACTTTTGCGGGGAGGATTTTGTGGATAGGAAGCATCCGAAAACCGGACTTGATCAAGCTCGTCAGATTGCGGGACGTTTATTGATATTGACGGTAATAAGATGGATACGATAAAGTGAAATAGAAAGTTGTCATTCAGAATTTCTAAAAGTTTGTAAGGGCAAGATGCTTAGTCAGAAAATACAAAAGTATATTAAAGATCATTCTTTCTGTTATATGAATTTATAGTACGCATGGATAGTATATTGTGAAAAAGTTCACAGATGAGGATGAAATGATGTTTTGGAGGGCATATGTACAAGCTGGAAACTGAAAATTTTTCATTAGAATTGCTGCCTGGAATTTGTCAGGATAGTTTTCCGTATCCCAAGGCGAATCGTCTTCGGGTTAAAGTGTCAAGTTTAGGTTTTTCTGCGGATTCTATTATGGATATTGATGACATTGCTTTATCGGATTTCGCGGTGAATTTGAATGAGCTTTATGAGACTCTGAGCGGATCAGCAAGACTGGAAGAACCATATAGTATGCACTGCTTTTTAGAATTTACGACTGTGACAGGCGGACATATTCGCATTAAAGGCCGGATTCATAATAAAAAGGGTATTGGATACGGACATGAACTGACATTTGAAAATGAAGTAGATCAGACATATCTTAGAGGTTTTGCAAAAACACTGTTTGTTAATTACGGTAAATATGCTGAGTGATCAAATGGTATTGAAGGCAGAAGTATGAATAAACAGGAGATGGCAGAAGATAATTAATATATTTCAAAATTATGGGGCATAGGATAAAAAAGTCTGACAGATTATGGAACTGTTTTACTTCATTTTCACAAGCGGGATTGATATAATCATCTAAATTCTTTACCCGAAATGGATTGCCGGATTTCAGAGCGGTGGGAGCATGAAAGCTCATCAGTAAAATGGTAGTAGGGAAAATACAAATGAGAAGATATGCATACTTGAAAGAACCGATAAAAACAAACAAGAAAGATTACATATATAAAATCATGCTGTATCAGACGAAAAAAGATGGAGTATATCTGTTTATGTATTGCCAAAAGGATGCCGTTCAATGTTCATTTGACTATTGGTATAAAACGGTTGAAGATGTCTATGAGGATTGGAATGATCTTGTGAATGAAAAAGGCTGGATTCCTATAGATGATCCGCTGCCTTATTGCCAGCACGATGCTTTTTTACCGATAAGAGTAAAGGGGCGTGATATTGGTGAACCCCAGTGGGGAAAATTGGAAATTCTTGAAAATGGCAAATGGAAAGAATACATTCCTGATGAGTGGCGTCCGTAATTATTTATAATTTGAAATATTAAAATAAGGAATAAGTTTATGGAATGCATGATTTTAAAATTATGAGTGAGCGATTGCCGCTGCCATATCGTAACGCGCTTAAATATAATTAGACCGGTGCTTTTGTGTAAACAGAGGAAAGCATATTTATACACAAAGTGAGAACTGCAGATTTGGATTTGGGAACTGATATAAAAGCTGCCTGCTTCGATTTTGCTGACTAATTGAGGCTTTCTCTGGTTCAATTGACACGTTAAAGGGCTCATGCTACTATAACTATATAAGAAATTTTATATGATTAAATTAGGTATCTTTAGATTTAATAGAGAATTTGGTTAAGCCAAAGCGGTCACGCCACTGTAACAGTGAGGAACTTTGCAAAAGGACGCACAGTGTTCTTGGTCACTGAGAGATTTTCTTGGGAAGACGCAAAGAAACGATGAACTGAAGCCAGGAGAACTGCCTAATTGATAATCGCCAATTGACCTGCGAGTGACGGGGACGGGGATTTTGTATACATGGGTACCATGCTATACTTAAGCTTATCAGGCGCGGTGTCTTTCTGTGAACGAGATTACAGCCCGTTTCCTCTATGTGGGGGGGACGGGCTTTTTGTGTGGAATAACAGTGCAAGATCGACTTCATTGTGAATGCACCGCTGCCGATGAAATAGAGTGCAGATAATTATGTATGAGCAGGATGAGCAGAAGCTGAATCCGAAGGTAGAAAACATTTGGGAGGTAATTGCAGGAGCAGAAGATAATATGTATCTGATTCCATTCAAATTGATTCAGACATGGTTTAGACATTTAAGGAATGAGGTGTTTTATGTTTCAGACAAATTTTATATTTCAGACAAAGAGGTATATGCTTTCCGTTGCTACGATTTTTCTTCTGTTGGTCAGCATGCTTCTCACAGCCTGCGGAGGCGCGGGAAATGTGAAAAAGGATACGGCACAGAATGACAAGCCCATTGAGATTACGGATGTAACAGGACAGAAGGTTACGTTGAAGAAGCCGGCAGAACGCGTTGTTGTGCAGTGGAGTGCTTCGGGCGGTGCATTTTTGACGATGGCAGCTTTGACAGGCAAAAATGTCACCAATCTCATTGTGGGAATTGATCCGTCCTTGAGTAAGTATCGTACCGACATGTGGAATCATTTCAAAGCGGATCTTCCGGATTTGGAAAAGATTCCTCTCATCGGTGCCGTGAACGAAAAAACTTTTGATACGGAAAAGGTGATTTCTTTGAATCCGGATGTCATCTTTATCCCGTTGTACATGAAAGAGCAGTACGAATCTGATGTGAAGCCTAAGCTCGATGCAGCCGGCATACCGACAGTCTATATTGATTATCATGCGGAAAAGCTTGAAAATCATCAGCGTTCCATTGAAGCTATCGGCAAGGCGCTGGGTAAAGAGGAACGCGCGGCAGAACTCAAGCAGTTTTATACAGATCATGTGACAAAAGTCACTGACCGCATCAATAAGATCAGCAAGCCGAAACCGAAGGTCTATATTGAGACAGGTAATGAGGGACCGGAAGGAGCCGGTGTTGCATACAGCAGCAAAGTTGCATGGGGTGCCTTGGCAACGGTGTGTGGCGCCGATCTTATCACAAAAGATGTTGTTGAGTCGGCGGGACCGGTTAATCCCGAATTCATTCTGGAAAAGGATCCCGACATCATTATGATTATGGGTTCCTACTGGCCGAAGAAGCCTACTGCCATGCGCCTTGGATTTGAAACAAATGAAGAGAATTCTCAGAAGCTTTTGAAGGCATTTACACAGCGTGAAGGCTGGGATAAGCTGAAAGCGGTCCAGAATAAGCAGGTCTATTCTGCTCATCATGGACTGCCGCGTGAGGTCTACGACTGCGCTGTGTTTGAATATCTGGCAAAGACGTATTATCCTGAGGAATTTGCAGATGTTAATCCGGAAGCCACGCTCAAGGAATTCTACGAAAAATTCCTTCCCTTCTCTTATGGTGGAACGTGGTTTATGCATTTGAAATAGGATTGATCGCATCCGGATCGGCTGTGATCTGGTGAAATTGGTGAGAGACTGTTTCAAAATTTTAAGGAATTGCTTACAAAATGAAGTCCGTCAGATTGGTATAGAATTTTTGCCCTGCCAGAGAAAGAATCCGACGCATAGCAAGAGCTATGGGGAGGATTTGATCTCGACGGCAGGGCGAAAATTCTGCACCGGGATGATGGCGCTGATGTCAGTGCTTCCTTAAGGAATGAGGTGTTTTCATGTCTCAGACAAAGAGGTATATGTTTTCTGTTGCCACGATTTTTCTTCTGTTAATCGGTATGCTTCTCACGGCCTGCGGAGGCGCGGGAGATGAGAAAAAAGATACGGCACAAAAGGACAAACCTATTGAAATTACGGATGTCACAGGACAGAAGGTCACATTGAAAAAGCCGGCAGAGCGTGTTCTTTTGCAGTGGAGCGGCTCCGGCGGCGCATTTATTACGATGTCCGCCATCATGGGGAAAGATGTTCCGAATGTCATTGCGGGTATTGATTCGTCACTCATGGAGTATCGCGCCGATATGTGGAACCGCTTTAAGAAGGATCTTCCTGCATTGGAAAAGATTCCTTCCATCGGATCAGTGAGTGATAAAACTTTTAATATTGAACAAGTACTCGCCTTAAATCCGGATGTCATTTTTATTCCGCTTGATTTGAAAGAGCAGTATGAGTCCGATGTGAAGGCAAAACTGGATACCGCCGGCATACCGACTATATACATAGACTACCATTCGGAAAAGCTGGAAAACCATCAGCGTACCATCGATGCTATCGGCAAGGCGCTGGGCAAAGAGGAACGTGCGGCAGAGCTCAAGAAGTTCTACACGGATAAAGTGACGAATGTCACTAATCGTGTCAATAAGATCAGAAAACCGACGGTCTATATTGAGGTGGGGATGCAGGGGCCGGAAAGCTTCGGATATGCCTTTAGCAGCAACTACTCATGGGGGGCTTTGGCGACCTTGTGCGGCGGCGATATTATCACAAAGGATGTTATCAAGACCGGGGGGCCGATTAACCCTGAATTCGTGTTGGAAAAGGATCCCGATATTATTATGATCATGGGCTCCTACTGGCCGAAGAAGCCCACATCCATGCGTCTCGGGTTTGAGGCTGATGAGGCTGCCTCACAGCAGCTTCTGAAGGCATTTACACAGCGTGAAGGCTGGGATAAGCTGAAAGCGGTCAAGAATAAGCAGGTCTATTCTGCTCATCATGGACTGCCGCGTGAGATCTATGACTGCGTCGTGTTTGAATATCTGGCAAAGACATATTATCCTGAGGAGTTTGCAGATATTGACCCGGAAGCCACGCTCAAGGAGTTCTACGAAAAATTCCTTCCCTTCTCTTATGGGGGAACGTGGTTCATGCATTTAAATTAGGAAAGGGCTTATCATAGTGAAAGATACAGCGGGGAATTTTGATTATAAGAAGCACAGTTACCGCAGAATCATTTTTATTCTGATCGGGCTGCTGATTTGTACAGTGAGTTTTATTACCGATGTGATTGTAGGTCCGGCCTCACTTACGCTGCGTGATGTGTGGCTGGCGGTGATGCAGTCTCCGGAGGTTTCAAAAAACGCCGATGTCATCATCTGGTCGATTCGGCTTCCGACGGCTGTCATGGCTTTGCTGGTCGGTGCATCCTTGGGAATTGCCGGTGCGGGAATGCAGACGATTCTCGATAATCCATTATCCAGTCCCTATACTCTTGGCATATCGGCAGGTGCGGGGTTCGGTGCTTCTCTTGTAGTTGTAATCGGACTGAGCTCATTGGAGTTTCTTGGTGAGTTTATGGTGCCTTTCGGTGCGTTTGTATTCGCAGGTCTGACGAGTTTCTTTATATATTCTATTAATAAGATTAAAAACTTTTCCTCTGAGACGATGATCCTTGCCGGTATTGGCATGATGTTCTTGTTCCAGGCACTCCAATCTCTGATGCAGTATATGGCAACGCCCGAAGCCCTGCAGAATATTGTGTTTTGGACGATGGGCAGCCTTACGAAAGCGAACTGGTTGAGCATTTCCATTGTTCTCGTTGCACTGCTCGTGATGCTTCCGCTCATGATGCGCGAATCGTGGCGTCTGACGGCACTAAAGCTGGGGGATGAGAAGGCATCCGGTCTGGGGGTCAATGTCGAGAATCTGAGGGTCAAGATTTTTCTTTTCATATCGATCATTACCGCAGTTGCCGTTTCTTTTGTGGGAACGATAGGCTTTATCGGTATCGTCGGACCGCATATTGCGCGGATGCTGGTTGGCGAAGATCAGCGGTATTTTCTGCCGCTCTCTGCAGTGTGCGGGATGGTGATCTTGTCACTGGCGTCCATTGCCAGCAAAATGCTGATTCCCGGGGCGATGTTTCCTATCGGTATTGTGACGGCAATCATCGGAGTCCCCTTTTTCTTCTCGTTGGTATTGACTAGGAAAGGGAGCTATTTCAAATGATTGAAGTTCATAATCTGACTTTTGGCTATTCATCCAAGGATGAGACGAATATATTGCGGGGTGTAGATTTTGCTGCTCAGACAGGCAAACTGACTGCCGTGATTGGAACGAACGGTGCCGGAAAATCAACGCTTCTCAAAACAATTATGGGAATCTTAAAGGGCAAAGGAGATATTTGGATCAACGGTAAACCTGTCGCTGAATATACGAGAAAGGAGTTCAGCAGTGCTGTAAGTTATTTGTCTCAGGATAATGACTGCAGGATCAATTTAAGCGTTTTTGAAGTCGTTATGTTGGGGCGTATGGAGGCGCTGTCATTCCGTGTAAAGGACGAGGATATTCGAGCGACAGAGGAGGTCCTGAAACGTCTGAACATGCAGGAGCTCGCATCACGCAACATCATGGAACTGAGCGGTGGGCAGCGGCAGCTTGTATTTATTGCACAGGCATTAGTAAAGGAACCCAGGATATTGCTGCTTGATGAACCTACCAGTGCGCTGGATTTACAGAAGCAGTTCAAGTTATTGACTTTGCTGAAAAGATTAACACAAGAAAATCAATTTACGACATTGGTCACTCTGCACCATCTCGATTTGGCTGCAAAATTTGCTGATGAAATTATCATTTTGCAGAAAGGTGAAGTGTATATTCAAGGGAAGCCGCATGAGATCTTTACAGAATCCATTATTGAGGAAATATATCGTGTTAAAACGAAAATTTATATGGATGAACAAGGTGTACCTCATGTGATTCCGCTTGAAGCGATTACCTGATTATAAAAATTAGGAATACTGAAAAGTCATAATAAGAAAGCCGCATTAATGTATTTATGAGTGCGGCTTTTTTAATCATGAGCATTTCTTCATTAAAAACGCAAATAATTTCATCCCGAGACTGTGGGTTTTATTGTAGTAAATTATTATTATGCGGTATAATTAATTAAAGTATTAATATAAGAACAATATTCGATTAAACCTGTATTTTTGTTTTTATAGAAAGCATATTGTATACATAATGTCATAATATAATTTTTTAGCTAAAAAACCATAAAACTTTCAGTATTTCAATTATGATAAGTATAACTTTTCATAATATTTATATAAGTAAGAAAGGAGTGATTTTATGTTGCGAGGTATTGTTGGACAAAAGGAAATTTCGAAAGAAAGATTGGAAGCCAAAAAAGAGCAAATTCAGGAACAGGCTTTAAAACGCTTTACTGAAAATGCTTCTAAAAGAGATTCTGATCTTGAAAAAATGGATGTAAAAAACAATACTCTGAAATCAAGAAGAAAGCTGCTTAATGACTATGATTCCATTGCCATGGAGAGGATTATGGGAAAAAGCGATCTCTTTCCTATTTCCTATCTGCAGATGGGAATCAATGCGGGAAACTCTATTTGCCGTGTTCAGATTCGCGATGATAAAGGGAGTTTCATTGGTTCAGGAACAGGATTTTTGGTTTCTGAAAACGTGCTTTTGACTAATAATCATGTAATTGACAGTATGCAGACAGCTTTAAATTCCCTGGCTGAGTTTAATTATCAGGATGATGAAAACTTTATGCCTTGTCCTACGTATACTTTCCGCCTAAATCCGGAACAGCTTTTTATTACGGACGAAGAACTTGATTTTACGCTGGTTGCACTGAAAGATAATCCTTCAAGCGAGAAACACCCTAAGGATTTTGGTCATCTTCATCTCATTTCTGAAAAGGGAAAAATTCTCGAGGGAGAATATGTTTCCATCATTCAACATCCAAACGGGGGACCAAAGGCAGTCACTGTTCGAGAAAACAAAGTCAGCTCAATTTTCGATGATTTCGTTCACTACCTGACCGATACTGAACCGGGTTCATCAGGTTCTCCCGTATTCAATGACCAATGGGTGGTTGTAGCGCTTCATCACTCGGGAGTGCCCGACCCTAATAAAAAGAATGCATGGATTGCAAATGAGGGAATCCGTATCAGTTCTATTTCCAACTATTTTGCAAAGAAATACAATGCTTTTACTGCAGAAGAAAAGATGTTCATCAGGGAAATTTTTCCAAACTTGGATATCTGCAGGGAGCCGGATTCTCCGCAAATTACTCCTTCCCAAAGCGATGTAGGATATGACAGCGCTTTTCTTGGCTTAGAGCACCGGGTTGACCTTCCGCAACTTTCTGAAGAGATGAAGAAGGATGTCTCCTGCATGGACAATGGAAGCTATGTTCTGGATTATACGCATTTTTCAATCGTGATGTGCCGTTCGCGTTGCCTTGCTTATTTCACTGCTGTAAATATAGACGGAAGCCAAGCAAAAAATATTAAGAGGAGTGGAGATTGTTGGAACTTCGATCCGAGAATTCCTCAAAATGCCCAGTACGGAAATGACCTATATGCTAAAAATGATTTAGACCGCGGTCATCTTGTGAGAAGATTGGACCCGGTCTGGGGAGATAAGGCCGCGCAGGCGAATGACGACACATTCTGTTTTACAAACAGTTCGCCCCAGCACAAGAACTTGAATCAAAAGATTTGGCTCGACTTAGAAACCTATATTATGCAAAATGCAAAAAACTATAACCTGAAGGTCTCTGTCTTCACCGGTCCGGTATTTCGAAGCGACGATATGCTCTACCGAGGAAAATTCAAGATCCCTGCGGAATTTTGGAAAGTTGCAGTCATGATTAAGGACGATGGAAAGATGTCTGCTACTGCTTACCTTCAAACGCAGAAAAATATGATTGAAAACCTTGAATTTGCTTATGGAGAATACAAAACCTACCAGGTTCCTGTCGCTCGCATAGAGGAAATCACGGGACTGGACTTTGGCGAACTCTCTAAATGTGACCCGATTGCTAACATTGAATCAGCAGGTATGGTTATTGAAGCTCCGGAACATATTAAGATTTAAAAGGAAGGTAGTATTATGAAAGTATTTCCCGCAATATATGGACAAAGAAAATTTATGAAGGGCGATAAGGCCGGTGAACCGCTTACTACGGGGTGGCTGCCTCCCCTTCCGGATATGAGAGATTACTCGAATGAACATCCGGTTGTTTCTGCGCTTTCTATGAAACTTGGCATCAAAGAAACCGGCAAAACAGAAACTGTAGACGAACTCCCCGGTTATGTTGATCTCAGGGAATGGTGCTCGCCTGTGGAAGATCAGCTTACCTTGGGTTCTTGTACAGCCAACGCTGTTGTCGGCATAGTGGAATATTTCCAAAAAAGAGCATATGGAATTCATATGGAAGGCTCCAGATTATTCGTATATAAGGCGACGAGGAAGCTTATGCTTTCCATCGGAGATTCAGGTGCCTGGCTTCGTTCGGCGATGGGTGCGCTTGTACTGTTCGGGGTTCCTGATGAAAAATATTTTCCCTACACACTTGATGGAGAAAATGTAAATCCCGATTGGGACAGCGAACCTGATGCGTTCCTTTATTCTCTTGCAAATCATTACTCGGCGATTAACTACTTCTGTCATGATCCGATAAGTAAGAAGGCATCGAAAGAAGAGGTGCTGGCAAGCGTTAAGACATATCTGGCTGCCGGCATTCCGGCGATGTTCGGGTTCTTTGGCTTTCCGTCTTTTGAAGCTTCGGATACGCCCGGCTCCATCCCTTATCCGTGTAAAAATGAACAGGCAGAATGGGGACATGCCGTGATGGCCGTGGGGTATGATGACAACAAAGTTATTATTAACACAAGAAGTAATGAGGAGACAAAGGGAGCCCTGATGATACGGAATTCATGGGGAAGAACCTGGGGGCAAGACGGGTATGGCTGGATTCCCTATGACTATGTACTGGACGGGCTTGCAGAAGATTTTTGGTCTGTTCTTTCCATGGAATGGATAGATACCAAACAATTTGGATTGTCTTTTTGAGTAATAGCCATATTTCTATAGTTTCATCAGCTTGCCGTAATTGAATATTATAAACTTAAGTACATACTGTTAACCC
>ERZ779777.188-NODE-188-length-32694-cov-1.7571_pt1 | contig 32694 bp, 32 predicted proteins | sample MGYA00511254_ERZ779777 | MGnify/ENA primary metagenome ERZ779777 (study PRJEB29588, sample SAMEA2147589) | human gut metagenome | biome: human gut; feature: human-associated habitat; material: faeces | place: Denmark | collected 2008/2010 ... | reverse complement strand
ATCCACAAATGCATCAGTCACCATGGAAAGAACCGTATCGTTCGGCATCAGCACATACGTACGCTGGGCGTTCTGTAACGCTTCCTGTACCATGATATGTGTCAGACTGTCTGCCATATCTTTAGGATCCATATCCATATTACGGATTAAGTGGCCCGTTACCATCCTTGTATCCTGTTCCACGACAGAAGAAACCGCGCCGTACCGATTCAGGAAATGCCGGACAAACCGTTCTTCCAGAGATTGGAGTGTCGGTGCGCCTTCCAAAATCTCAGGAGCTTTTTCCGCAGTAAAGGCAGACACCTTCCCTGAAGGCATTTTAGCAGGCGGCAGCGTCTTTTCCAGTTCACCCCGGTCGAAAACACGGGTAGCGCCATCAGCACCCATAGCGGCATCAGCCTTTTTTATAATTTCCTTTACAGGCAAAATCTGTGTAGTCTCACCGGCGGATTTTCCGGCACCAGCTGATTTTTTCCTCAAAGGAAATTCTGCGGTCGTCTCAGGCACTGCCTGCCGGACCGGCACCTTTTTACGGCGGGGACGCACGGGAATTTCCGCGGTCACTTCCGCTTTCACCCCGGCGTGCCGCGATTTACCGCCAACGCCGTACACTATAAACCGGCATACAATAAAAAACAGGATAGCAACTGCAGCTACCACCATATAAGGCACAATAAACATGAGTACTCCTTACACATTATAAAATACGCTTAAATTTTATCATATTTCTATAGGCCGTTCAATGATATGACAAGCACCGCCTGTTATAATAAGAATAAAGGAGATACCATGGACACAACGATTACACTGCCGGCGGGAGGGAAACTGCATGCATCACGTTCCCACCTTTGTCTGGCTTTTGAAAAAACACGTTTTTCCCTTTCCACTGCCATTTACGGCGGCGGTTTTAAAGAAATCAATTATGCAGTCAACCAGAAACTGGAAACCTTTTATCCATCGGAAGATCGATTTCCCGGAGGGTCTGTCCCTGAATTTTTACGTCTTTCCATTTTGGAAAACGGATATGATCCGGCAAAGGCCTGCGCCCTTCTTACAGCGGCAAAGATGGAATGGCGTTCCGTGAAAACATTTTCCCATAAGGAGCTTCTTCTTGACGCAGTTACTACGGGCGGTGCGGAAAAAACGGCGGCCCGCGCAGGTTCTCCGCCGCTCTATACAGAAAAAGACGGTCACTTCTTTCCCGTAGGTACGATCAATATCATGATCAGTCTGAATATTTCCCTTCCTTCCGCCATCATGACGCGGGCCATCATAACGATCACTGAAGGGAAGACGGCAGCCCTGCAGGATCTGGGTATCGCCGATGTGAATAACGGTCTGCCTGCTACGGGCACGGGAACGGACGGCATCACGCTCATCACCGATCCGGATGCCCCGCGTTATACGGACGCAGGCACTTTCTCCGTCCTCGGTTCGCTTCTCGCTTCCGCAGCGTATGAAACAGTCCGCGAATGTCTGGAGCTCTATGACAAGCCGTGGAACCGGGATGATTCTCTCGCTACGCCGCCCGCCGTCGATTTATCCCGCTTAAGGAATAAAGAATGCGGTCATTAGACAAATATTTCCCCTTTTGTTATGATGGGACATATATTTGATGATAAAAGGAGTTGGTTAAGGCTATGCCATATGACGAGCGATCGATCAATGAACTGTATGAATCCGCGGAAATTACCCCCATGGGAATCCAGTTGGAAGTGAACGCGGAAATATTCACCACGATTTACAATCTGCTTTCCAATATGAGAAGTGAAGAAGGAATCCAACAGGAGGATGAAAAACGCCTTCTCCATTTATGGCGGAAAACGGTTCACGCCATGGCCAAGGTGGAACTCCGCAAAGGTCATGGGATTTCTATGGAAAAACAGATTGAAATGCTCAAAGAGGCATATGCCATCGAAACGAAGTACACGGCAGACCAGCTTTTTTCTTCCGTGAGCTCCTCCAAACTGACAAAAGAAGAGTTGGAAGAAGTCCGACGTTTTTCCGCCGAAGAGATGAATACCCTTTTCAACTCGGTCATCTGGCCTGCCATGATAAAGGGCAAAACAGGGGCGCAGGAGAATCCGACAGCCTTCATTATCGCAGGCCAGCCAGGTTCCGGAAAGACACGGATGTCCTCCGTGATCATCGATGACTACGACGGCGACATTATCCAGTCCATGAGTGACAACTTCCGCGGGTTTCATCCCCGGGCAAAAGAAGTTTTTCAGAAATACGGACGCTATTGTACCTATTTTTCCACAAAGGAAGGGAAATATCTTTCTGACTTAGCCATGCGGAAAGCAGCAGAAGAGAAGTATCACATTCTCCAGGAAGGCTCTCTTGATGACTCCGCCCACACCATGGCGCTCATCAGTTATCTGAAAGAAAAAGGATATACTATCTGCGTACTTCTCCGTGCCTGCCCGAAGAAAGACAGCTGGAAAGCCATCCACCAGCTTTACCTGCAGCAGCGGTAAAAAGCGCCGGGCCTGTCCAGACTCATTTCAAAAGAACAGCATGATAAGGCCTTTCTCTCTTTCCTGTCAGCCACCAATGATTTGATTGACCAAAACCTCATGGACCGGCTCATTATCAAAAGTCCGAAAGGCCTTCTGTATGACAGCGATGATATGCCGACAGAGCGGGTAAGCGACGTCCTGTCCAAACGTATCGGCAAGTAAAATGGGAGCGGGGAAACCTGCTCTTTTTTATGAAAGGAATGTATGAATTCTTCCGCCAAAAATCTATTATTGGGAAAAGCACGCTCCCTCCTGCTGGACGCCGTAGGATGCATGTCCTGCCCTATCGCCCCCCAGCTTTCCGAAAAACTGGAAAAAGCGGGTCCCGTTCCTTTCGCGCCGGCGGAGATAGAAAAGCGGCTGGCGCCTGAAGAAATTCTCGCGGATACGAAGTCCATCGCTGTCATTCTCTTCCCTTACCGGTACCCCGAGGAAAAGAATGCAAATATCGCCCTTTATGCACGAGCCAAAGATTATCACCACGTTGTCCGCGCGTATCTTGCAAAAATCATCGGATATATGGAAGAGCAGTATCCCAATGAAAAATTCCATGCGATTACCGATACATCCCCCATGGCAGACCGCTGGCTCGCTTACCAGGCAGGACTCGGTTTTTTCGGCAGGAACCACTGCCTCATACATCCGAAGTACGGTTCTTACTTTACCATCGGAGCCATACTGACCACTTTGGCACTTCCTCCGGACACCCCGCTTGCAATGAACTGCGGCAGCTGCACCCGCTGTTTCGCGGCATGCCCCGGAAAAGCGCTTTCCCACGAACGGTTCAATCCGTGGCGATGCAAATCGTACCTCACGCAAAAGAAAGAAGTCTTAAATGAAGAAGAAAAAAATATTCTTCGTAAGACGCCGCTTATCTTCGGATGTGATGAGTGCCAGAAATGCTGTCCCTTTAATGAAAATGCAGCATACTCTCCCCTTCCGGAAACGGGTGCAGACCGGATCCCCCGTCTGGAAAGAGAAACACTGGAACAGATTTCAAACCGCCGATTTACAAAAGAATATGGAGAATATGCTTTTTCCTGGCGGGGCAGGCCCGTCTTACTCCGAAATATGGATATCATCGAAAAAAAATAAATCACCTTCTTCACTGTATCGTGAATCGGGTGATTTATTTTTTATTGCGTTTTATATATTTCAGAAAGAAAACAGGTTAATCTGTTCTTCTTCCGGCATACCGTGGAGGATTCCCATTTCATCCATAGTATCTATAATGCTCTGGCTTACCTTGCCTCGCTTTTTCAAATCTTCTTTCGACGTAAAGGGATGTTCCCTGCGGGCTTCAACAATTTCCTTTGCCACCGTATTTCCCAAAGCGGGAATGCAGTTGAACGGAGGGCGGAGTGCGCCGTCTTCCATGAGAAATTCGGAAGCGGATGATTTATTCAAGTCGATAGGCAGGAATTTCAAACCGCGAAGATACATTTCCGCCGCTGCCTCAATAACTGTGGCACTCCCCTTTTCCACCGCCGTTGGGTGGGGCAGCGAATTAATCCGCGCCAGCTCCGCCGACTGGGACGCCAGTCCTCTTAAAATAACCGCCGCATTGAATGCGCCTTCCGCCCGGATGGTGAAATAAGCCGCATAGTAAGCAAGAGGTTCATACACCTTGAACCAGGCGATACGGAACGCCATCATAACGTAAGCCACCGCATGGGCTCTTGGGAAAAGGTAGGAGATTTTCAGGCATGAGTCAATGAACCACTGCGGTACCCGGGCATCTTCCAATTCCTTCCGGTTGTTGGAATTTCCTTTTTCCAGCCCCTTACCCTTACGCACGTTTTCCATGACTTTGAAAGCAGTCAGCGGTTTTACATGATGTTCAATCAGGTAGTTCATGATATCATCGCGCGTGGAAATCGCTTCTTCCAGTTTGACCTTGCCTGACGTAATCAAATCCCGCGCATTATTCAGCCACACGTTCGTCCCGTGAGAAAAGCCGGAAATGCGGACAAGCTCGGAGAAATTTTTGGGCCGCGTATCCTCCAGCATACCGCGGACAAAAGGTGTGCCGAATTCGGGAAGGCCAATCGCCCCCACGGTAATCCCCTTGTCCCCCACCGCCGCTTTCAACTGTTCCGACGTAATGCCGAGAGCATCCGGCGAGCTGAAAAGGGACAGCGTTTTTTCATCATTGAAAGGAATGTGAAGCGGATCGATGCCCGTGATATCCTGAAGCATACGTATGACTTTCGGATCATCGTGGCCCAGAATATCCAGTTTCAGCATGCGTCCTGAAATAGAATGGTAATCAAAATGGGTGGTGATGGTACCCGGAATTTTTTCTCCCGTTTCATCTTTCAGCCATCTTTTATTGGCGGCATATTGGAGTGGCGTGAAATTGTGGATATCCATATCCCGGGGACAGACCATGATACCGGCGGGATGCTGCCCTGTGGTCCGTTTTACCCCTGCCACGCCGGCAGATAATTTTTCTATAAAAATATCATTGAATGTCAGCCCGCGGTTTTCCGCGTACCGCTTGACGAATCCAAAAGCCGTCTTATCCTGGATCCCCGCAATCGTTCCTGCACGGAATACATTATCCCGCCCGAAAAGTTCTTCGGTGTACTTATGGGACACCGCCTGGTCGTCGCCGGAGGAAAAATTCAGATCGATATCAGGCACTTTGTCTCCGTCAAATCCCAGGAAAACGGCAAACGGGATATTGTGTCCGTCCTTATTTAATTCCGTGCCGCAGTTCGGGCATTTTTTATCTGCCAGATCAAAACCGCCGCCGACGGAACCGTCAGTAAAGAATTGGTTCCAGTGGCAATGGGGGCACACATAGTGGGGCGGAAGCGGATTCACTTCCGTAATGCCTGCCAGTGTCGCCACAAAAGAAGATCCGACAGACCCCCGGGATCCCACCAGGTAACCGCGGTCGTTGGAATGCTTGACAAGCTTATGGGCGATATAATACAGGACGCCATAGCCGTGATTGATGATCGGTGTCAGCTCCAGATCAAGCCTGTCCTGGACAATTTCCGGCAGCGGTTCTCCATAAAGCTCCACTGCTTTCTCATAGCACATGGCTTTCAGCTTATCATCAGCACCGGCAATTTTCGGATTGTATGATTTCCATTCTTCTGCCAGCGGTTCGATGACCTCGCACTGCTCCGCCACCCGGCGGGTATTCGTGATGACGATTCCCTCCGCTTTTTCTTTCGGCAGATAGCTGAATTCCTCCAGCATTTCCTCTGTCGTCCGAAGATATACCGGCGGATGGGATTCTATTTTCCCCGGTTTCTCCCAGTTGGACAAAAGGATATCCCTGTCCCGCGCGTATTCGGCAAAAAGGTAGTGGGCATCAGATGTAGCGCATACGGGAATCCCCGCTTTTTCTCCTATTTCAATAACTTTCTTGTTCAGCTCCTGCAAATCTTTTTTCGTCGTGATGGCAGCATACTTATCTTCATACAGCAGAAATTCATTGTTTCCCAGCGGCTGCACTTCCAGATAATCATAGAATTTCGCCAGACGGATCAGTTCTTCATCGCTGTCTCCGTTCAAAACGGCACGGAAAAATTCACCCATGACACAGGCGGAACCATACATCAGTCCGTCCCTGAATTCCTCAAGGAGCGGACGGGGCAGAAGAGGACGCTTGCGGTAGTATTTCAGATGGGACAGCGTCACAAGACGGTACAAATTGCGGAGACCCGTGATATTTTTTGCCAGCAGGATAATATGGCTGTACTGCTGCCGGTCACTGTCAATATCTTCAGGCACTTCATCGATCAGATAACCTTCCATGCCGTAGATGACTTTTTGCCCGTATTTTGCCGCCAATGTTTGTATTTGGGGAAATGCCTGAATGACGCCGTGATCCGTAATCGCCACGGCAGGATGCTTCCACTTTGCCGCCGTCCTGATGATCTCTTCATTATCGATGAGTCCGTCCAAACTCATTTTCGTATGGAGATGGAGTTCTACACGCGGTATTTCAGCCATATCCTCATGGTTGATTTCTTTCTCTTTCCCCTGTTCCATCTGGGAAATATTCAGCACAAGGCCGCCGGTAAATTTATCAAGCTGCACATTCCCCCTGACTTTTACGGTCATATTCTTTTTTACACCGGTCAGCTTTTGTGCGTCTTCCTTCTTTTCAAAAAACTTTTTGCAAAGGATTCCGTCCGTCTCATCAGCCAGCTTCATGGTAAACAGACACCTGTTTTCACGGAGTTCTCGGCACTCACAGCCAATGACAGTTCCCTGTACGACGATACCGCCCTGTTCTTCCCGGATCGTACTGATATCCGATATTTTCCCTTTAATATGTGATCTGCCTAAAAGGATGCCGTCCGTTCTCTTCTCTCCGGAAGCGGATAATTGGAAAGCGGAAGCAGGAAGCACGCTCTCTAAAGACGGCAATTCGCTCGAAAAAGAAATGCCTGCCGTTTGAGAAAGTGCAGGCCTGTCTTCCACTGGCGGAGCTGCAGCTATAGCCGCCTGCACATCACGGATAGAAGGCAGCTTGAAAACAGGTTCAGAATCGGCCTCCCCTTCCGGCGAATCTTCTGTCCTATGCATATCCATACCGCCATCCGGATTTCCAGCACCATACATCTCACTGAATTCTTCTTCCGGAAGAGACGCATCACCTATAGTCATTAAAAGGGGACAGACTTCTTCCGTCACATCATCCCCATTCAAATAAATATTCCTCAAACAGCGGATTTCATCGCTCATGGCTTTCAATACCTGAAGAGCCGCGTTTCTGTCATCGGCCTGAATGTACCAAGCCTGGCATTCTGTATCCACTTCCATTAAAGTAATGACTGAACCTTTCTGCTTTGATTTCAGCCGATACTTTCCCATCGTAATCCCTCCAATATGCAGCAGAACGCCTCAGTTCCCCAAAGGGATTATGACGGCTTTCTGCTCTTCTTTATTCTCTTTATCTCTTTTGTTCTTTTCCGTTGTTTTCCTGCCGGCATCCTGCCGTTCCTTTACTTCCTTCGCTTTCTTTTCAACGTCAGCCTTCTTTTCGGCTTCTGCTTTTTTCGGATCTTTATTGTATGTAATCACAGTATCTACGGGATCATAGTATGACGGGAAACTTCTTTCGTAAACACGTCCGTCCGCCCAGCGGGCATACTGGAGGATTTCCGCATTATATCCTTCATGTCCGTATTCTACCGTCTTTTCTTCCGTCTGCACGGGATCCACCTTTTCCTGCGTATTGAATCCTATCGCGCCCGAATACTCAAGCAGAACGCGGGATTCCTCCGGTTTATCCTCCCTGGCGCCGATGATCCAGCATGTCACCGCGCCCGGTTCATACTTCGTATATACGTAAACCGGATTTTTAAAATTATTTATAAATTGAAAATCCAGGTCCCCATAAGAAACAGTAGCATCCTGTCCTATGGGCACATACGATGCCGGTGAAAAATGAGGACTCCGTTCTGTCACTTCCATTCCCGAAAGAAGCACCGCATTAAAAAGAGTCGTACTCACCTGGCACACGCCGCCATAACCGGGCTGCGGCTTTCCATTCACAATGACAGGCGCTTCCAAGTATCCCTTGTCCGGAGACCGTTCTCCTGTAGCATCGTTATAGGAAAATACGGTACCCGGATCCACTACAGACCCTCTGATAGCTTCCGCCGCTAATTCGATATTTCTGCTTCTGTTGGGACTTTCCCCAAAATTCGTCGTATAAACACCGAGAACCGTATTAAAATTTTTCAACCGCTCCTTCGTCAGCATCGGCATCTTTTCTTCCGTCACGGGAATTTCCACAGCATCCGTATCTTCACTGACAAGGGCATTTCCTACGATTTCCACAAGTTTCGGCCGATCAAAAACAAGATAAGGTACGCCCTCAATAAATTCCACTGTCCCGTCATCTTTTATGACAGGCATAGCCTCTTTCGGCGTCTGCCCATACTTCACGGCAAGTTCATCCACTTTCGTGCAAAGCGTTTCCCTGTCATAAAGCGGAACCACCCCTACTACATCACCGTAAATGACTGCTTTCCAGCGGGTGATCCAGTCAGAAAGCAGATTTCCCGTTTTCCCCAACCGCAAAAGCTCATCTGCCCTGCTTTTATCAAAATGCACGTTTAAATCCTTATATGACCACTCTTCATGAACCGCGCCATGGTTAAGTGCCAGTTTTTTTGCGGCAAGCTCTTCATTCTTTTCCCGAAAAAACTCCTCCAGCCGGACTTTCCCCATGCCGCCTACCGCGGTACCGTTCAGGCGGACGCCGGGAATAACCGTATCTTTCCCCGCCCAGACAAAAGGAGCTGCTCCGGCAAGAACAGCAGCCGACACAAAAATACCCCAGAAAACTTTTACAGCTTTATACATATCCGCCTCTCTCATTTACGCATACAATAACGCAGCAGCAACTCTTTTACCGTTTGAGCACTTCCTTCACGAATTCCCCAATGATACTCAAATATATTCAGCAGCATCCATTCCGCATCTTCTTCAGAAACAAAGCGGGCATCCTTCTCCAGATTTTTCCACGCCCATTGGTTCGTCACCCCTGCCGCTTTCTGTATCTGCGGCAAGGGTGCATGGTTCCGCTGCATTTCTTTCAGTATTTTTATTTTTCTGAACTTAGCGGAAATAAATCCCAGATTTTTAATTGTTTCCGACACGTCCGTAAACACATGATCGGTATTCTCCATAACGGCAGACGCATTTTTGGCAATCAGGGCATCAGTAAACTTAAAAATCCCCTGATCCATATACTCAGGCAAAGCGCATTCCAGAAGCTTTTTCGAAATACCGGTCCTGTTTCCTGCCATTAATACGATTTTATCACATTCTGTTTGAAGAAAAGGGCGGGAAATCGTCTCCCAGGAACCGATAACTTCTTCCATATACGCCCGTGCTTCCGGCTCCACCCGCTTCCCGCAGTCCATAAGCATCCGCGCCATGACGGACGCGCCCTCCCGCGGCGCTAAAAGACTGCATTCTTCACTCCCGCAGACAGAAAGTAACGTTTTAGAGGCCTTCGTTCTTTTATCTAAAGCGCCGTCTACCGTAAAAATCGCCAATGTATCGGGTGTCAACTCTTTCAGTATATTTATGAAACCGTTAAATTCATTTTCTTCCTTTTTATCTTTCGGCGGCCTTTTTATAAAAAAAGGATTCTCCATGACCACTGCCGTCTTTGAGGCAAAGAGGGACTGCCCTTCCAGATAACTCCTGTAAAGGTCATAATTCCCCGGAGAATCAAGCACCGTCACCTCGGGTATTTCTCCATGAAAATAATCACGGATGATTTCCTCTCTCCGCAATCCGATAGTAACCGAGTCATTACCGTATAAAATTTTGCAATTGGATAAGATTTGTTTTACTGTCATTATTTCCGTCTCATCTCCCCCGCAATAACCGCCATCCGTCTTTTTCCCATACCAATTCCGCCATCCCTTCGCTCTCCGTGTATGCTACGGGACAATTGCAGAGATAAAAAACATCTTTGTCCTCACCGGCGAATCGCCCGCCGCCTCCATATACTGCCGCTTCAGGTCTTAATCTGTCCAGTTCCTTTTCCGATACGCCGCGGCGGAAACCGTTCGATCCTCCCACCCATGCAGTGTGTGGGGAATCTCCTTCACTGAAATTCTTATTTCCTGCAAAGTATACATCCCACGAACCTTTTCCCACACGAAGGGCACTTCCGTTTGTTATGACTGTCAATCCGTTTTTTAAGCGCAGGCGCGACGGCGATAGGTTTCTGACTGTTCCTTTGAAATCTTTTATAAGGAAAGGTGCAAGCGTTTCCGCTTTTCCTCCGACCGCCCATATTTCTTTTATTCTTGTAGCCATCTCAAAAGGGACAGGCTTCTTCACCTCTTCCAGATTGAGAAGAAGCACGTCTATATCAAAAATTCCATGGTACCCTAAGATTGAATCCAATTCGCGTCCGCTTGCCGCCGAAGGAATCCCGCTGCTTTTATAATACACGATCTTCGCGTCACCGGAGATAAGTACCGTCCCCGTATCTGCTCCCAAATCAGGCGCCAGCAGAACGGTCTCCCAGCGCGCCGCCCATTCTGCCAACAAAAGAATCGCCCCGGCAAAAATGACACCGGCAAGAAGATATTGCCCTTTCCGTTCCCATTTTCTTTTGAAACAGAAAACCGCCACTCCTATATAATACAAAATCCCTTCGGCAAGGGAAAGACTGCCCGCTTCAAAAGACGCTTCCGGCAGTGAAGAAATAAATCCATTCAACCGCAGCGCCGCCCAGAGGAAGTAATCGGCAAACTGCAAGATTCCTCCTGCCAGAGGCATCAAAAGAAAAGAAGAGAGCGCCGCCAAAAGTCCCCCAATGATCACCCATTCCAAAAGCGGCACAACGATCAGGTTGGCAGGTATGAAATATAGCGGGAAGCTATGAAAATTATACAAAATAATGGGAAGCACGAGGATTTGGGCCGCCGTAGAAAGAGCACAGCCTTCACAGATCCGGGGCGGAATTTTTCCTAATCGGGCAAGCGCATGCCGAAGCGGTTCATAAAAAAGCAGTATTCCTGCCGACGCGCAGACGGAAAGCTGGAAGCTGATATCAAAAAGGAAATAGGGGTTCCACAAGAGCATCCCCGCCACTGCCGCTCCCAGAAGATTAAGCGCCGTCCTCCCCCGTTCCAGAAGGACACCGATCACGGCAAGAATTCCCATGAGGGACGCGCGGATCACAGGAGGCACAAAGCCTGACATAGCGGCGTACACGAGCACAAGAAGCACAGCGGGAACCACCGTTACCTTCATGGAAAGTCCCAGCCACTTCCCAAGGAAATATAAAAAACCGAAAAGCAGCGCGATGTGAGAACCGGAAACGGACAAGATGTGAATAATGCCGGTCACTGAAAAAGAATGGATGATGTCTTTGGGAATTTCTGAATAGTGTCCGCCGAAAAGAAGTGTCATCAGAACAGGAAGGCGTACAGGATCCATGTAGGAAGCAAAAAAACATGCCAACCGTTCCCTCATCGTTTCCGCCCAGCGCGCCACCCTATACTCCCCGGTTTCTCCTACAGGGCGGATACGGCTGTTCTCCTTGCTGTAAATTCGTCCTAAGAGATGCCCGCTTTCGTAGCGCTTTTCCAGATCGATTTTCCCCGGATTCTTATATAAACGGAGGGGCCGCAGCTTTCCTTCCGCTTCCAGTGCAGTTCCGACAGGATATTTATTCTCAACGGCAAAGTCATACAGGTACACTGTTCCTGAAATGCTTTTTTCTTCTCCATCGGCATAACGGATTTTCCTCAGATCAATAAGGTACCGGGCATATCCGTCCTCCCCTTTGTACACAAGAGGTTCCTCTGCAACGATGCCGCAGAAGGTTCCTTCACTGCCCACAATGTACTGTGACTGCTGTCTCCATATTTCTTCTGCCATTTCCATACGGACCGCACCGGCAGCACATAAAAAAAGAGCGCCGCATACCCACACAGCACCTGTTTTCCCGAAAACCCTCCCTGAAAGGATACCCATCAAAGACAAAAATAAAAAGAGTCCTCCCCCAAAAAGAGAAAACTCAAAAAAAGACGCAAAAAATATCCCTGCAGCCAAAAAGGAAGCACACCAAAGAAATATATATTTCTGTTTCATAAGGTAATCCGCTCTGACACTTTGGCGTACTTCCCCTCCCCGATGGTGGGTACCTCTTTCAATTCCTCTTTTGAGCGGAACCCGCCATGTTCGTTTCTGTATTCAATAATTTTATCTGCCGTCTTGGCTCCAATGCCGGGAAGTGTTTCCAGCTCCGTTCCCGAGGCATGATTAATATTCACCAAACCGGCTGCGGCGGGAGTCGTCCGTTCCGGATTGAGAGGAATATAGACCCTCATAGCATCTTCAACGGGTTCTGCCATATTGACGCCTTCCATATCCGCATAAGGAAGAACGTTTCCGGCAGCCTGCACCGCGTCATACACGCGGCTCCCCCGCTGCAGTTCATAGACACCCGGTTCTTTCACGGCGCCTACGACATATACGAGGACACGGCTTTCTTCATTTGCGTTTCCGCTTTCCGTTATTTCCGCAACCACGGAATCTTCTCCGGAGCGTTTCCCATCATCACTCCACACAAAAAATCCGACAAGAGCCGGTATGATAAAGGCAAGGGCGCAAAGAAGCACCTGCTTTCTGTTCATACTTCCCATCGTCGGACTCCGTTTCCTTCTTACACCATGAATAATACAGATAAACGTATTCCAAAAAGCTGAAATCTTTTATTTCTGTTCTTCCCTGGCAGCTGCCGTGTTGGAATCAATCAAGCTCTGGCGGTTCTTCTTCAAGGTATCCAGCATGTTTTCCATATTCGTTTCCACGTATTTCAAAACATCAGTCGCGTAGGTAACGGAACTGCTGCGCAATTCCTCGGCGGAATGGTTGGCAGAAGTCACTACTTCATTAGCCCTTTCCTGCGCCTGTTTTACCAATTCGCTCTCTTCGGTAATCCTTGCGATGTAATCTTTCGCCTGAGCAATGGTGTCATCCGCTTTTTTCTCTGCATCCAGAAGAATTCTTTCCTTATCGGCAACAATACGGCGGGCACTCTCCAATTCATTGGGAAGCGACTGGTTAATCGCGTCAATCAGTCGTTCAATTTCATCTTTGTCTACCATTTTCTTGTTGGAGAACGGTACTTCGGTTGCGCTGTCAATAACATTTTCAAGTTCTTCAAGCAATTTTCTTGTATCCATTTTACAACCTCATTTCTTAAGTAACTTTAATTTTTTCTCTATCATAGCTTCCACATAAGGGGGAACCATCTGTGACACATCACCGTTAAAATACGCCAATTCCCGGACCCCGGTGGAAGACAGATATGAGTATCGTCCGTCCGTCATGAAAAAGGCGGTTTCCAAAGTAGGGTCAATCTTCTTGATCATGAGCGCCCGCTGGAATTCATACTCGAAATCACTGAACGCCCGCAGACCGCGAATAATAAGATGGCAGTTTTTACTGGCGGCATACACATTAAGCAGCCCCGTCGATGTATCTACTTCTACATTGGGGATATCCTTCGTCGTTTCACGAAGCATATCCAGCCGTTCTTCAATAGAAAAAAGAGACGCTTTTTTAGACGGATTCACAAACACCGTAACAATTAATTTATCCACAAGCACGGCGCTTCTCTTAATGATGTCCAAATGTCCATAAGTGACCGGATCATAACTGCCCGGACAAATAGCGATTTTCATGAAACTTCTCCCTCAGAACCCCGGCAAAGGAGATAAGTAACAACAATATTTCCTACCTTTTTTTCTTTCCATACCGAACATTTCTCCTCCAAACAGGTCATATCCGGCGGTTCTTCTATAGAATGCTCTGCAATAATAATAGCATTCTCAGCAGGAAGCCTGCAAGCGAAAATCAAAGCAAGAATTTGATCAATATAGCCCTTCCCGTAAGGAGGATCCATAAACAAATAATCATACCTGTTCCCTGCAAGCTTTGCCAAAGAACGGCTGACATCGCCGGGTAAAACATCCGCCCTGTTTTCCACATGGCATTTCACCGCATTCTCACGGATAAGCTTACATGTCGCCTTATCCAAAAATGTCGCATGTGCCGCGCCCCGGCTCAAAGCTTCCAGCCCCATCGCGCCGGTTCCTGCAAAAATATCAAGCACACGGGTATCTTTCATTCCCATATTGGCAAGCACATTGAATATACTTTCACGTACCCGCCCGAGCGTAGGCCGGGTCATCCCCTTCCCCACAGGCGACAGCAAGGCTGTCCCTTTCGCGCTTCCTCCAATGATTCTCATTTTTCATTCCGTTTCAAGGATGATGTTCTTATTTCCCATCAGTTTTCAAAAAATATACTGCTTGAAATACCAATTGGAAATTTATTAAATTATACCACAATGTGGCAAACGGCTCATATATTTATACTATGATTCCCCGCCCGGTTTTTATCAGGGCTCCAGATACGTCTCAATTTCCGCCTTTTTCGCACGGGTCATCAAATTTTCCAAGGCTTCCTGCGCCGTGTGTTCCCCTTCCAGAAGGCGGCACACTTCTTCAGTAATCGGCATATCGATATGTTCGCGCCTTGCGATTTCATTCACCAGGAAAGCCGTTCGCATTCCTTCCACCACCATGTGGGTTCCTTCGCAGATTTCTTTTGCGGTCTTTCCTTTTCCCAACATAAGGCCCGCCCTGTGATTGCGGCTGTGGGTACTGGTACATGTAGCAACAAGGTCGCCCATTCCCGATAAGCCGAAAAAAGTTTCCCGGCGGGCGCCGAAATGCACACCAAATCTTGCCATTTCCACAAGCCCCCGTGTCATAAGTGCAGCACGACAATTATCGCCGAGACCTATTCCGTCCTGCACACCGCAGGCAAGAGCTACGATATTTTTCAATGCGCCGCCGTATTCTACGCCGCGAATATCATCACTGCGGTATACACGGAACACGGGCCGCATGAAAACATCCTGCACGATCTGTACAGCTTCCGGCACTTCCGATGCCGCCACGGTCGCCGCCGGAAGACCGAGACCCACTTCTTCCGCATGATTCGGTCCGGATAAAACAACAATCCGGTCCGTTACGGAAGAAAACTTTTCTGAAATGATTTCCGATAAACGATGGCCCGCTTCATCGGCAAGACCTTTAGAAGCACATACTGCAACAGCATTTTTCTTCATAAAAGGCGCCATAGCTTCCGCCGTTATTTCTACCGCTTTAGACGGAGTAGACAACACCACGCAGTCCGCACCGGACACAGCTTTTTCCAAATCACTCGTAATTTTTACATGGACCGGAATACGGACCCCCGGTAAATATTCTTTATTCTCTCTTGTTTCCTTCAATTCCCGTGCCGCTTCTTCCCTGCGGCAGTACAGTTCCAAATCATCATGGCGGGCGGCAAGCGATGTAACCATCGCCGTCCCCCACCCGCCGGAACCGATCATGGCTATTTTCACTGCGATTCCTTCTTTCCCTGTATAATCGGTTTTTCTTCTCCCCGCAGAAGTCTTTCGATATTTTCCTTATGTTTTACCACAACAATGAGAGCCGCCGCCAGACTGAATGCCACATACTCCCAAGGTTCTCCCAAAACCCAAATAACGATCGGTACCACCGGTGCACCCGCGATTGAGGCGAGCGAAACGATTTTCTTCCATCGAAAAACAATGAGCCAGACGATAAATGATGCAATCGTCGCCGGCGCACAGATATACGTAAAGGCTCCCACACCGCAGGCTACCCCTTTGCCGCTCTTAAACTTAAGGAAAATGGACCAGTCATTCCCGATAATTGCAAAAAGCGCACATAAGAGAACCGTTGTCGGTTCGGGCATTCCCAGATGAACAGCAATAACTCCTTTCATGAAATCACAGAAAAACACCGCCAGCCCCGCTTTCATTCCAAGTGTACGGTACGCGTTCGTTGCTCCGATATTTCCGCTTCCCGTCTTCTTCAAATCGACGCCGTAGAAGATCCGCCCGATAAGATATCCTGATGGGACAGCACCGATAAGATAGGCAAGAAGTACGATTACAACCGTTTCCATCATAATTCGTCACCGTCTTTCTTGCTCCGCAGCACGATACGGATTGGTGTCCCCTCAAAAGAAAAGGCGGCGCGAAGGCGGTTTTCTATAAAACGGACATAAGAAAAATGAATCAGGTTCGCGTCATTCACAAACATGACGAAAGTCGGCGGACGGATCCCTACCTGCGTCATATAATAAATTTTCGCCACACGGCCGGCATGGGCAGGAGGCGGATTCACAATTTTCGCATCATCCAGCAAATCATTCAGAACTGCCGTAGACACCCGCATGGACTGCTGCTCCGCCACATTGTAAATCATATCGCCGAGGCGCTGGATGCGCTGCTTTGTCAGAGCCGATCCAAAAAGCATGGGGATATAAGGAGCAAAAGGAAGGCCGTCACGTACCTGCCTTTCCAATTCCACCATGGTATTCGTCTCTTTGGGAATCATATCCCACTTATTCACCATAAGGATAAGTCCTTTGCCAGCCTCATGGATATACCCGATAATCTTTTTATCCTGTTCCGTAAGCATATCGTTCGCATCAAGGACAAAAATCGCCACATCGCAATTATCAATTGCACGAATCGAACGGACAACACTGTACTTTTCCAGAGGTTCGTCAATCTTTCCTTTCTTACGCATCCCTGCCGTATCTACAAGAATGAAAGTCTTCCCTTTGTATTTCCATACGGAATCCACAGCGTCACGAGTAGTTCCCATTTCATCAGCCACAAGAGAACGCTCATAGCCAAGAAGAGAATTAATCAGCGTCGATTTCCCTACATTCGGACGCCCCACGATCGCCGTGCGGATGATATCGGGAGAATCATATTCCTCACGAGGCGGAAATCCTTCCGAAATCTTATCCAGCAAATCACCGAATCCCAGATGGTTTACAGCGGATACCGGCATGGGATCGCCGATTCCCAGGGAATAAAACTCATACGTATCCATTTTCTGATTTTCACTGTCCACTTTATTCACGCAGAGTACCACGGGCTTTCCCGTACGCCTAAGCATTCCTGCAATCGTCTGATCATCCTCCTGCACACCGACACGGGCATCGACGACAAAAAGAATCACATCTGCCTCTTCCATGGCAAGCTGCGCCTGCTGGCGGATACCATCGGATATCTGATCCGCTTCATCACGGAACTCAATACCGCCCGTGTCAATCATGGTAAACTCACGATCCAGCCAGCGCACGTCACAGTAAATACGATCCCGCGTCACACCGGGGATATCTTCAACAATTGACACACGCTTCTGGGCAAGGCCGTTAATAATCGTAGATTTTCCCACATTCGGGCGTCCTACTATAGCAACAAGAGGCTTGCTCATCTTATCCTCCACTTTTACATAACTTGTTTCGGGCATAACTTCCCATTTAATACTATTCTAAAAATTGTATGCCCAACCACAGATACTGTCAAGTATTGTCAAGTCAAAGCAGCTTTCTGCTGAAATAAATACCACTACAAAGGAATGAATATTTTTTATAAAGAGTATTTCCTATACGTATTTCTATAATACGTCATGCATCAGAAAAGACTGCCTAAAAAATTTTTTAATCTTTTTAACTCGCCCCTTTACATCGATATTTTTCTATGTTATAGTATGTATAGAAAGTTTTAGATACTTAAGAGTTTATAAAAAAGGAGATTTATCATGAAATTATCAAAGAAACTTTTAAAAGCGCTTGTTGAACAGGTAAACATGGAATTTGCATCCGGCTACCTCTATCGTTCCATGTCCCATGACATGAAAAATCTGGCACTGAACGGCTATGCAAAATGGCTGGACAAACAGTATGAAGAAGAAAGAGAACACGCCCTGAAACTCATTGCTTACATTGAAGACAGAGACGGTACCGTCGACTTCCTTCCGATTGAAGGTGTCAAGAAACACTACGACAATCCGCTGGATGTCGCTAAAGACTCTCTGGCTCACGAAGAAGCTGTTTCCGCTTCCATCCGCAGCCTTGTTAAACTTGCCCGCGAAGAAGGCGATCTGGAAACCGAAATTTTCCTCCAGTGGTACGTCACCGAACAGATTGAAGAAGAAGTCAACGCCCGCGACAACATCACGGGATTCGAAAAAGCACAGGAAGGCGCCGCTCTCCTCTACATGTTCGATAACCACCTGGGCGACAGATAATACTTTACTGAAAATTGAATAAAACAAAAAAGGGCTGTGAAAGGGACGATCCCGATTCGCAGCTCTTTTATTACTCATAAAACCGTCACAAAAGGAGCTGCAAAAAGAAACTCATCTTTTCACAACTCCTTTTCTTCATTCGCCAGTCTGTTTTATTCCACATCAACGGCATCAGGACGGCCTGCATCATCCAGTCCCAGATATTCCACGCCTTTCACATGTCCGTCATAGGACAGGGTCACGAGGTACTGGAGCACCTTGCCGTCGAAAATCTCATCGTCCATCATTACCGCCATCACGAAGCTGTCAGGGCGATAGGCGCGGGTAGTGTCTTCCTGTTCCGGATCATAAAGGAAAACAAATTCCTCTCCATCGTATTCCGCACTGCCGTATACACGCTTCAGTTCGGAAACATAATACTTGTCCACGCCGTCAACAATCATGTTCTTTTCATTTAAAAATTCCATTATTATCACCTCTTTGCCCATTATAACAAAAACCGGCCTGCCTTTTACAGGACTTTTTATTCGTCAGGACTTACAGATTTCCTTTATAACGAAAAGAGTAAGGAAATAAAAGGCAAGTAAAGATACTCAATCAATCCGTAGAGTGCAGCACCGGCAGCGAGTCCCACAACAGCCCCGTTGATTCGGATGCCTTCCAGTTCTTTGTGGACTTTCGCTTCAATAAATTCATTCAGGTCGCTGTCTTTGAATTTCTTCAGGATATCTGCGGTGACGGAAGAAATATGGGGATATTCTTCTTCCAAAATATTTCCTCCCAAAGCTCTGGCGCTTTCATCAATGCCGGCACGGAGTTCTTTGTTTTCCGCCACGCTTCGGAGAGCATTGTAGAGCATAGTTCGCAATTTCGGGACGAAACGTTTTTCAAATTGATCTCCTGCCGCCCATTTTTCATAAAGACTGTTGTATAAGGCATCCGTTTTTTCTTCCACGGAAACAGATTGATAGAGTTCTTCCACAAAATCGGCAAGGGCTTTTTCCGCTTCTTCTGTTTTCAGGAAGGCTTCTACAGCAGCATTCCATTCTTTCAGGAGCGTTTTGTGAAAAGGGTGGATATCCACGCGCCACAGTTCGATTCGTTCTGACAGCGCCGCAAGGAAAGCTTCCGCCATATCTTCATAGTCTACGGTATTTGTAAACTTTGCAAAGCTATAAACGAGCCTTTCCAAAAATCCGCGCTCCCGATTTTCTCCCAATTTTTCCAGTTTGTTTGTGATCATCTGCTTCATTTGGTTCGATTTGACGGCACGCTGTGCTTCTTCAAGGAGTTTATCCAGAAACTGCTCCGTATAGTTTCCTTCCAGCACTTTTTCTCTAAGATAAAAGCCAAGACTGACTCTTACATTATCCACGCCTTGCCTGATCCAGCGGGACAAGTCTTTCTTATGGTTTTCCATGAATCCCAGAAGAAGTTCGCCGCCGCTCCGGGCAAGGTCGGTTTCTATGTCTTTCACGGACCCTTCTGCTTCTTTTTCAATGAATTGAATGAGGGAAAAATTTTTCAGCAAGTCAGTAAAAGTTTCTTTCCCCACCAGTTTTCCTTCCACCGTTTCCTGAAGCCGCCGGAGAACGGCTTCCCTGTTAGCAGGAATAAGCGGTTTAAAAAGAGGAAGATGAAGTCTGTTCCGGAAAAGGGCTTCTACGGCAAACCAGTCGGCAAAACAGCCGATGAGACAGGACTGGGCAAGGAAGTAAAAAAGGCCTGCCAAAGGATTTTCACAGAAATAGTGAACTCCTACGGCGATTACGAAAAGAATGGCTGATGCCAGGAAGATGCGGTCCGCCGTTTTATATCTTTTCATCAGAAAATCCCTCCCGCCCATACCGCAAGATAGAAGAGCAGTCCTGCCATACCGCCGATGATGGTACCGTTGATTCGGATAGCCTGCACTTCATTTTGAACACTTTTCTTTGCCATGCTTGCCATCTTTCTGCCGTCGTAAGGAGAGAGCGCTTTGGTGACACCGCCGGCAATTTTTTCATGGAGCCAGCCGACGTGGCGCCTGCATTGCTTTAAGAGGAATTTATCGTTTCTTTCCTTTTTTTCAGGATTCCCCAATTCATTTTTTACAAGGTCCAGTATTTTTCCTGCCAGAAATTTTTCCACATTTTCCTGATGGCTGTCCCAAAGGTTTTCAAAGAAGTCTTTCCTGTTTTCCAAAAGACTTGCAAGATTAGCGGACACCCATGTATTGATTTCCTCCTGCAGTTTTTTATCTTCTGTAAGCCGTTTAAGAAAGCTGTCATAGCTCTTTCCAAGGGCGCACCTTACTTCGCTTCCGGGATCAACGATGGAATCCGCCAGATTCCACACCTGCTCCTGAATAAGGCGGATATTTTCCGTTTCTTCTCTTTCAACAAAGCTCTCCAGCAAACCGCGGAACCACCCCCTGTCCCTGTACTTCGCCCAGGCGCTTTGATAGAGCCGTCTTACTTCTGTCTGGGTAAAGCGGTTCTGAAGGAATCCTTTCGCTTCTTTCGCAAGTACTTGGGCAAGTACCTGTTTTCCTTCATAGTTTTTCAATGTGTAAAGAGCAAAAGCGATACGGTCTGCCCAATTTTCTTTTTGAATAGCACTTTTCCCTTCCCGAAAAAGCAGATTCCAGAGCTTGCCTTTATCCACGGCAAGAATGCCGCAGCGGCAGGCAGATTCCAGTAAAGGCAGGAGAAGTTCTTCCTGTTTTTCAACTTGGGCAAGAATAAGCTCACAGCTTAAATTCTTTTCCAAAAAATCTTCCAGCAGTTCTTCTGTAAACAGTTCTTTCCCTACCATGTCCCGCGCCATGTCCACGATTTGGTCCCGCCGTCTGGCAATGATGTCAGTGCGGCAGGAAATCCCCAGCGGTTTTCCGAAAAGGGAAGATACGGCAAAAAGGTCGGCAATTCCTCCTACGGAAGCAGCAAAGACCATATGGAAAAGTCCGCCGCCAAGCAAGCCGGTTTCTTTAAATGGCGCCGCAAGCAGGCAGATTAATACAGTACCCGCCAAAAGTCCGTCAGCTTTCTTTTTTCTGTCCATGGTTTTCCTTCCTGTTTTTTTACATTATATCCCGCCGTCCATGGAAATAAAAATAGGAACGCTGTTACACGTTCCCGATGACAATAATTATTTGCCCGCTTCTTCCAAAGCACGCTGCGCCGCATCGAAAAACTGCTTATAGGAAAGGGTAGCACCGGAGATGCCATCGACTTTATTCAACTCCTGTTTCTGCAGCAGCGCTTCCGCATAAGTTTTATTTGCTTTCAATGCAAGCTGGGCTTTGTTGTAATAAACCTTATTTTCTATTTTTCCGTTTGTTTTTCCATAATCCTCCCCTTTCCGTTTTCCGTCTTTCAGGAAGCCGTCAAAAGTAGCTGCCGTGATTTTATGGTCTTTCACCGTAATGGAAATAATGGAATACTCTCCTTCTCCATTTGCGGCGCTCTTTCCTTCAAAGGTACCGTCTTTCGCCTTGGAAAGGAGCCCTTTCGTGTCCACTTTCGGCGGTTTATATTGGGTCAGCCCCGATTTTGTGCTGCCTTCGGACGCAGGCGCTTCTTTGGTATCACCGCAGCCGCCGATCAGCGTCGCTGCCACCAGGCCGACTGCAGCCGCAGCGCCATATTTCTTTAAATTTTTCATGCTTTTTCTTCTTCTCCTCCTTCACGCATATGTCCATGCTCGATGATAACGATCCGTTTTGCCGCTTTGCCGACATGGTCGGAATGGGTAACGGTAATGATGGTATGCCCCTCTTCATTGAGTTCACGGAAAAGGTTCATGACCAGTTTTTCATTTTTCTCATCCAGATTTCCTGTCGGTTCATCAGCAAGAATGAGGACCGGATAATTGATCAGAGCTCTTGCGATACACACGCGCTGCTGTTCGCCGCCGGAAAGCTCGCTCGGCAGGTGCCCCGCCCTGTCTTCAAGACCGACACGGGCCAGGGCTTCCATGGCTTCTTTCTTGTCGGGAATGCTGTGATAGTATTGGGCGACCATCAAATTTTCCACAGCCGTCAGATAGGGAATCAGATGGAACTGCTGAAACACCATGCCGATTTTATCACGCCGGATCTGTGTCAGTTCGTTTTTGGACACTTCATTCAGATTAATGCCGTCAAGGATGACTTCCCCCGAAGTGTGTTTATCCATACAGCCGATGATATTCATCAGCGTGGTTTTTCCTGAACCGGACGGCCCCATGACGGCGAGCCAGTCTCCTTTTTCCACGGTCAGGTTGATATGTTCCAGTGCAGGAACACGCCCGCCGTAGAGCATGCCCACATCGGTTAATTTTAAAAGACTCATCATACGCTCCTTATTCACCACGCAGGACGATGGCCGGCTCCACTTTTACAGCGGTTCGTACAGGCAGCATCGTCGCCACAGCTGTCACTACAATGGAAAGAATAATCGTCATAATCGCAATGGGAAATGAAACTTCAAGACTCCTGCCAAAAACATTGACTCCGACGGCAAGAGCAAAAAGATATCCGCATCCTGTGCCGATTATTCCGCCGATAAAGCCGAGCATACAGCTTTCTCCGAAAAACTCTCCCGCTATATTTCTGTTCGTTGCCCCAAGGGCTTTCTTCAAACCGATTTCACGGCGCCGTTCAGAAACGACTTCGGTCATCGTCGTTCCCACACAGACAAGCGTCAGAAGGAGAACAACTACGGTAACGAGCAGAACAAGGGCCTGCAGTTTGCCGAGGACGGTCTGTTCCGATGCGGCAATCTGCTTTACTGTCTGCGGATGGACATCGGGTGTTTCGGCCGCCATACGGGCCGCAAGAGCTTCCAGGTCTTCTGAATTCGCCACAACACTCACCTGCACCATGCTCAGAAGATTCGGCTTTCCCAGAAAATCCCAAAGGCTCTTAATATCCACATAGGCAAATTGTTCTTCTTTGCCTCCGGTGCGGACAATGCCTGAAACGGTATATGTTTCTTCCTTCGTTCCGTCGCCAAGCGCTACGATCACCTGCGACCCCGGTTTCGCCTGAAAGCGTTCGGACAGCTCATAGCCAAGGAGTATTTCTTTGGAATTTTCTTTCGGCATTTCTCCATTGATCTGCCAGTAGGGGCTTACCTTTCTGATCTCATTGAAATCAGTGCCGCCGGTAAGTACGGGTGATTCATTAATCTTCAAACGCTCATAAAGGAAAGGCGCCGCACCAATTATTTCTTTGTCCTTCAGCATGTCATAAACAGGAGCGACGGCCGCCTCCTCCATAGTTGTTTTCCCGTTGGCGGGAAGCAGGAGGAGATTTGCACCGTATGCGCGGAATTCACGCCCCATCTGCTCAGGTACTTCTTTATACACCGTGATCATGCCCGAAATAATTGTCGCACCGATGGCCACGGCCAAAAGGGCAATGAACATTCTCAGCTTTCTCCGCAGAAGCGCATTTGTCACCATGACCAGGTACATATGTAATCGTTTTATATTCATAGGAATCACCTGCCATGGAGAACAATTGCCGGACGGAGCCTGAGAATCGAACGAATCGCAGGCAGACTGCCAAGCAGGATCATAAGAATCAGAAGCACGATGAGAATCGGAATGACAATCAGGTTCACCGCGATACCCGATCCGAAAACGGCATGACCGATAATCTGCGCAAAGCCGAGCCCTACAAAATAGCCTAAGATACCGCCTGCCAGACCTGCCATAAAAATTTCTGACAGGACGAGGATGATTACTGAAACATCCGTTGCGCCGAGGGCCTTCAGCAGCCCCAGTTCCCTGCTTCTTTCCATGATATTTGCGCTGACCAGGTTAGAAACCCCCATGGTGGCAGAAAGCAGGGAAAGGACAGTGATGAGAAGCATAAGAAGCTGTGTTTTGTCCAGAATACGCCCTTCCGATTCGGCAATCTGCCGGACAGGACGGGCCACGGAACCGTGGATGACCTCTTCGATCTGATAAGCGATGGAGCTTACATATGAAGTACAATACCAGATTTCATATTCTTTGATAGAAAGGCTTTTCGGATTGGCAGCGGCACGGCGGGCCAATTCGTTTTCGGGTGTCGTCATGGCGCTGACAGTGACGGTATCCACCTTTCCTTCCAGACCGAGAGCTTTCTGCACAGCCGGAAGATACGCGATAATTTCACCGTCTTCTTCACCGCCGCCGGTAAGAATGCCTGAAACGGTAAATGAACCTTTTGTTCCATCCTTATTAGTATAGTAAAGGGTGTCTCCCTTTTTTACATGCAGGGAAGCCGCCAGATCCTTCCCCACAAGAACGGAATTTTCTTCTTTTTCTTCAGGCCATTCTCCATCCAGCTGCCACCAGGACTTGAGATATTGCTCTCCTGTAACGAAAACTTCACCGGTGGGAAGATCCATCTTATGATCAAACCATGTGCCTGAAACAGGAACAGATACACCGTTGTCCAACGTGACATGGCCGTTCAGATGGGGAGAAAGGGCGACAATGTTATTTGTCCAAAAGATAGTCTTGATTTGCCCCAGGTCAGATTCTTTCAAGTATTCTTTCGGTGCCGATTCATCGTCCAGCCCGTAAATATCTTTCAGAATGGAGGAATTTTTTGACGTCACCGTGATATTTGCGCCAAAGGCTTTCAGTTCCTGATTCACCTTTTCTCCTACGTCAAACATGACATTCAGCATCGCCGTTGCCAGTGAAATGCCGAGGGCTACGGTAAGCGCCACGAAAAGAAGCTGGCGCCCCTGCCGGAGTATGGCGCCTTTTACCATTTGCCAGAACAATTATATCCTCCTTTCTGCTAACGGAAATACTTCGCTGCGGCATCCAGCTCTTTCTGCTCGATCCGGATCTGTCCGTTCCCTACTCCATATTTTACGGGAATCGGGTTGCAGCCGCCGGGAAGTCCGATTGTTTGCTTATTCATAACCACGTCGCAAAGTTTGCAGACGATTTGTCCTTCTCTTTCAATATAGCCTGTCGGCCCGCAGATTTCACAGCAGTCCAGTCCGACTCCGTAAGCGGAGCCGCCTTTCAGCACCACGATGAAACGCACTTGCGTCCCTTTCTTCGTCCGATAGGCAAAACGGTGGAGATGTCCGTCATTCACCTTATTGATATCAATGCTCACCATCTGATCCTTTGCGGTAACGGACACCGCAGGAACCAATTCTTCCTTTTTGTTTGCATAAGCACTGCCCACGCTGGAAAGAATGATCATCACGATGAGCGCGCCTACGGAAGCCTTGCCCCAGCGCTTTTTATGTATATCGTCTGCCACGATTTTCCTATACTGTGCAGGATTGCAGCCTGCCGGCCTCGCTGGGCATTTCTGTGAAAACAATGCAGCAGGAACCGCAAAGACCACGATAAACACAATGAAAATAAACCAGTCCTGGTGATCAATAACCGGTGCCATCACCTTGATCAGGTACCGTGCAGGAAGGATTCCCCTTGCCATCAGAATCTGGACAAGATAAATAATCTGCTGAATTAAAAGCGCCGCCACCTGTATAAGAAATACAGTATACAGCCGTTTGTCATTCAGCGATTTTGCCGCATGGTAAATGAGCCAGCTCCCCATGACAGCAATAAATAATCCTGTAGCAAATCCGAGCATGCGGATAAGCATTTCCGCAGAAAACGGATTATTCACATTCAGTACGGTGGTCACGGGAATGAGCCATATTTCCATGCCGTAGTACATCGTAAGAGCCAGTACGTTGATAATGACGCCCTTTTTAAAAATGCCAAGCCGCTTCATGAATTTTTCGGATGAACCGAGAAGCACACCTGCCAGAATAAGTTCGCTGATAATGGCGAAAAATGCCATCAATCCCTCAAACCCTTCACGGCTGACCGCATTTCTTGTCCCCTGTTTGGCCGCCATGATGAAGACAGAGCCCCAAAATCCCCAATAAGCAGCTTTTCTGAAAGTTTTGCGAAGATTCCCTCCGTCACAACTGTACAGAATAGCAAGCAGCACTGCCAGCGGCGTCATAAGCGCAGTACCGAATTCCATGGCGGGAATAAGCTGCTGCAGAAACATTTGAAACTGCATCATGAGAATTCCTTTCGAATAATCACAAAAAGAAACGGCTGCAAGTAAATCCCCGGGACAGACCGGATAAAGAAATTTTTCCGCAGCGCAGATATTATATTTCTTTATTGTCCTGCCGCCCGGGGATTTCTTTACAGCATCTTGAAAACATCACTTGGGAAAGACCGTTCCGCCTGCTTTCCTTCTTACATTACCAATTGCGCGGAACGTAGTCGAAAGTCCATTTCATGACGACCGGTTCTTCCCAGAAATGACCGGTAACGCCTGTTTCCTTATCTACATGGAGGCTGTAATTCTGACGTGCCGGGCTGTCAATGGAAAATTCGCATTCATATGTCCCTGCGCCAAGAAGCTTCAGGTTTGCGCCGTAGTGCGGGCCGTCATCAGCGCTCATCGGCATGAATACGCCTTCAATAGACTCGCCGGTCTGCACTTTGGTCAGTTTATAGTGGACGGTGAGGTACGGGATCCATTCTCCGATACCGAAGCCGCATTCGTTGCCTTCCGTGGCATGGATATCGGTCTCCATATGGATATCCGCCTTATCCGCTGCCAGCATGGAGCCTTCCGGTTCCATCTGTACAGGCTGGAAATATACGAGGGCCACTTTGAAGTGGTTGACGGTATCTTCCTGTTCATCGCCGATCGGATATTCCTGGAATCCTGCGGAAGCCGTCATGCCTCCCGCCAATAATGCAGCGGCAGCAAGTCCTGCGGTAAAAACTTTTTTGAAACTGTTCATTTTAACACTCTCCTTATAAAAAAATGGAAAAATAATTGTATATAAATGGGGCGCCTGGAGATCAAGCCCCCAATTATAACCCTGCTTAGGATCCTTCTTATTCCTCTGAAGAGTCCGAAAGAAATATTTACGCACGCTTTCTTCCACGGACAATCAGCGTGATACCTGCTGCAATGAGAAGCGCAAGCTGGAGCCCCACAGACTCATAGGTCGGATAAAGGCCAAGCCAGTCAATATTTGGGAACCAGGAAGCGGTAATTACTGTCTGGGGAACAAGCTGGGCTTCCTGCAAAGAGCTGATTCCGCCGCCGGCAAAGCTGACAGCCATAAGGTACATCAGAATACTTGTGACGATAAAGAAAGGACGGAGCGGTATACGGAACAGCCCCAGACGGATAACGGCAAAAATAACAGCAAGAACCGCACATCCGGTCCCGAATCCGAACCAAATCATATCAGTATCCCCTGAAGCGCCGTTAAAAAGCGCCTGGTAGAAAAGAATCACTTCCGCCCCTTCACGGTACACCGCAAGGAACGCCGCCAGCCCGAGAGCCCTCGCTTTCCCTGTGGTAATGGTCGTTTTCATCATACTTTCTATATATTTCTTCCATTCATCGCCTTTTGCCTTTCCGCCCATCCAAAATCCGACGGACAGAAGAACAGCGACAGCAATGAGGGCCGTCACGCCTTCAATAGCTTCTCTTGACGCGCCGCCGGTAAACTTACCGAGGATAACGCTGAAAATATAAGCAGTGATAAAGCTTGCCGCCACAGCAGCAATGGAATAGTTGTAAACGGTGCCGAGGTATTTCTTATTTCCCGACTTCGCCAGATACGCCATAATCGCTACAAGAACGAGAATCGCTTCCATCCCTTCGCGAAGCATGATCAGGAATGCCGGCCAGAAAGAAGTCCACCGCCCGCCGCCTGCCCCTTTGCTGTCAAGAGACTCGATATCATTTTTCATCATAGAAAGAAGTTTATCGGCTTCTCCGCGAACCGCATCTTTACCCCTATTTTCACGAATCGCTTTTTTCAGCTCGCTGTACTGATATTCCGTCAGGTTGGCGTTCTTCGAAGAAATAGTCGTCCTGATTGCTTTTTCCAGCCCGTCATTTTCGTAAACCCCATAGTAAGAATCATTGATTATTTGTTTCGCGCCTTCTAAATCGCCGTTATTATATTGTTCGACGCCCTTATTGATCATCTGCTCCACATGGGCATAGACCTGCATCCAGTTCTGTGCCGCTTCGGCAGGCAGTGCCGCAGTCAGCAAGAGAAACAGCGCTGCTGCGATACTATATAAAAATTTCATCGTTCTTTTTTTCATCTGCTCCTCCCTCTTTAATCACATCATCCGCCGATTTCCCGGATGAACTATGTATTCCTGTCAATTTGATCTTTCATCTTTTCCGGCGGCAGATTGAACGGTATACGGATCAATTTGATACATTCCATGGGCTGTCCTTTCGAGTCGAGCGCCGGTTTGAACGTCCAGCGGCGGCAGAACGCCATCGCCAGCTCATCCACACCGCGCCGCCCTGAAGTAACCGCCACCTTTGTCTTCTTTACCTTCCCATCTTCTCCGATCGTCGTAAATACACGGACAACGCCTTTAAATGTATACATTCCTTCCGGCGGATAAGAATCCACGATGATTTTCGGCGGCTGACCCATCGTATGCGTACTGCCGTCACCTTTTTTCTTCACCACGATAGTACTTGATATTTTTTTCTTCGGATCTTTTTTTGCGTCTTCAATTTGTTGCTGGAATTTCTTCACCGCATCTTTTTCATTTTCCGCAACGATCGGTTCAGTATCCGCCTTTTCTTCGGGAACGTCGGCTTCCGTCTCTTCCAAAGGTTCCGGTTCCGTATCGGGAGGCGGGTTTTCCCGTTCCTCCATAACTTTCACGATATCCGTTTCCGCTGCCGGCTCATTAGAAATATCCGCCGCTTTTATATTTTCCAGCCCTTTGCCGGGAAGTGCCTCTCCTACAAGAGAACCTCCCTCCGCACCATCTTCATAGCCGGGATCTTTCGTTTCTTCCCCCTCGCCGCTTTGCGGTGCATCTTCCACTTCCGACGCGACTTCCTCCGCCGATCCGTCCAGCAGCGGCCTTACCAATATCAGTCCGCCAAAGACGGCACCATGGAGACCAAGCGCCAGAAGAATAACGACAAGCCAGTTCGTACGATAATGCATAACTACCTCTTCCCCGATTCTGCTGCCAGGGAGACATGGCGCGCTCCCGCGGCCTTCAACGAATCAAGCACACTTGTAATATCCGCATAATTCGTATCCCGGTCCCCGCGGATAACAAATATGGTCTCCGGCTTTTCCGCAAGCGTTTTCTTTACCCTTTCGGAAATACCGGCCGTCGGTTTTGCATCCATATCATAAAAGACATGGCCCGCCTTATTCACCGTGACAGAAACCACTGTCGGCTTCGTTTCCGATTGCGCCGCCTGCGCTGCGGGCAAATTAACAGGAAGCGTATTCAGATGGACCATATAAATCGTGCTCACCATGAAAAATACCAGCAGGAAGAGCATGATATCAATCATTGGGATAATGATGACCTCCGGCTGCGAGAGCAGATGGAAATTCCGCTTCCCCCTCATCAGATGCCTCTCCTTCTGCCCTCCGAAGAGATGATGGCGTCCGCTTTTTCTATAGCGGTCAAAATATCATCCATCTTTTGCGCAAAAACGGTATGGACAATAAGCGCGAAAATGGCGACGCAAAGACCTGCCGCCGTTGCGATAAGCGCTTCGCCAATCCCCCCGGTGATAGCCATAGGCTGTCCCGCCTGTAAATTGAAAATCTGGAACGAACTGATCATTCCCGCAATCGTTCCCAGAAGACCCAAAAGAGGAGATAACGTAACGATCATAGACAAATAATTTAAATGGGCACGAAGCTCGGCGGCGGCCGTACTGTACGCCGTATCCAATGCCAGCCGCAAATCCTTTCCTTCCGCCGCGGCACGAATGCCTTCCTGCGCCACAAAAGCAGCCGCATTATCTTCCTGCGCCGCATCGGCATAAGCGTCATTCCAACTTTTATTTAAAAGCATATCAGGCAGGTTATCCACAAAGATTCCCAGATTTTTTCCTGCCCGGTGATAAAACATGCCCCGCTCGATCATAATGACCGCTGTGCATATAGAACAGAGCAGCAGCGCATACATAACGGGGCCGCCCGACTTAAATACGTCAATAACTTCCATGACACTCTCCTTCATATTCATGCCGTATGAGAGCCCGCCGATTCGCGTCTTTCGTAAGTATACGGACACGGTCGCTGATTCCCTCCGTCACGTAGGCCTGTAAATCTTCCGTGATAAAAATACCTTCCAGCTGAGGAATCCGTTCCAGCCACTCCCGCACCTTATCAAGACCGCCGGCGATACACGCCGCGCCGCTGACAGGGAGCATTTCTCCATTTCTTTTGTAAATAAGCGTGGCGCTGATAAGCGGTATTTTCTTTTTGATTTGGAAAATATGGCTTTGCATCAATCCGTCTTTCAAAAGAAACCGGCGGTAATCACCTGACGTTTCTACGGTATCCTCGCTGCCGAGCGCAACTGTTGCGATGAGCGTACTCCTTTGTCGGGGATGCTGGATGCCAAGACGCCATGCAGAACCGTCGGGTTTATTTCCCACGACGCAGATATCTCCGCCTGCGTCAATCATCATAGAGCATTCTCCCATGCGTTCCGCAAGAGCTGCCGCCTTATGAAGGGCATACTCTTTTGCGATACCGCCCAGGTCGAGAGACATTCCTTTCTCTTTCAGAAATACAGATCGCTCACCGATTTCTATATGCCTGTAATCAATGAGGACCTTTGCCTTCTCTATCTCTTCCTCAGAAGGAATCCTTTCGTTTTCCCCGCCAATATTCCATAAAGAAGTAAGCGCGCCGACAGTAGGATCAAAAATACCTCCGGTGAACGCCGCTTCACGCAAAGAACAGCGGCAGACATCCCTGCAAAGAGAAGAAACCATCACGGGTTTTACCCCGGCGGCTGCGGAAATACGGGATACATCGCTGTCACTTCGGAAACGGCTGCAAAGATTTTCCACATTCCGGAAATATGCCCGCACCGCTTTGGACACCTCTCCCTGCGGCCTTCCATAAGACGTTATACGAAGAAACGTGCCCATCGCTTTTCCTATGTCCGTGCATATCTCTTCTTTTTGATTCACCATGTCTTCCTATTTTCCATATATGTTCCACATATAAATTATAACTGCTCCAATATATTATATTAGGAATGCCAAATATATTATGGTATATTATAAGAGTAACCACTTATCACTCCTCTGTCAATATTTCTTCAAACATCAGCGTTAAAATTTCAATTCATCAATCAGATTCAGATTCAGATTCACTTCGATCATATACGATATAAACTTATGTTTTTCATAACTGCCATGCATAGTTCTCTTCTGAAAAACAGTCGGCAGGCCTTGTAAAATAAATAAGGCCGCCTTACAAAGAAACTGATTTGCATGCCCGGAAAACCATCTTATAAGACAGCGTATATTTTTATATTTCATTTAAACAGGCATCAGATACTCCATGAAACCACGAAAACTTATCGCACCTCTGACAATCTTTTTTATTTTTCTCTCCGGCTTCTTTCTCCAGACAATAAATTTCTTAGAGGTAAAGACCGATGCTGTCTCGAGTGCCACAAAATCGGATTATGAAAGCGGAGGCTATGACCATTTTTTACAGAAATTCCAGCTTCCGCCCGCAGCAAATAACTATGAAATCCTTTCTCTCCATGAAAAAGAAGCGGTTTATACCGTTTTGGTGAACACGGAAAAGGACGGCGCCTCCGCTTCGGAGTACATGGGCGCAAAAGTAACGATCCACCCGAAAATGATTATTCCCTATGACAAAGAAGATGCGGCATATACCGCCCATGCGGAAGAGATTGCCGCACTTTTTAAAGATAAAGGATATGCCGTGGAAATACGTCCTTATGACACTCTTATGTTCCGCTCCCTTGTCCACAGCGGCCGCTTCGATTTGGTTCTTCTGGAAAAGAGAGTATCGCCATGAAGAAATTCAATTCCTTTCTTGCCCGTTTCATGCTTGTGCTTCTCGCTCTCCATGGACTCATGGGAGCTTTTACGCTTCTCCGCCTGACCGCATCCAATTGGAAGCCCCTTTCTTATATCCTTCTTGCGGCCCTCCTCCTTCATGGCATACTGGGTATTCTTTTGTCAAAAGATGCCGTGCGTGAAGGAATGCGGACCGGGCGGTGGTACTTAAAAGAAAATGCGTCCTTTTGGCTGATCCGTCTGTCGGGATTTATCATTCTTCTTTCTGTCTGGTTTCATATAACCGCGTATACCACAACGGTAAACGGCGTATTTTTCCTTCGTGAATTCACGACTCTCCGTTTCTTTTCACAAATCATTTTCATCTCCGCCATTCTTATTCATCTTCTGTGCGCCACGAAACCCTGGATGATCAAGCGGGGCCTTTTGAAATACGAAGAACGGACAGCCGATTATATTCTTGTGTATTCCATATTTTCCGTACTGTTTCTTTTCGCTTTGATTTCCTATTTCATTTACTGGAATTTTTAGGGGGCTTTATGGACAGAGTTGTCATCATCGGCTCAGGCGCAGCCGGTTTATCCGCCGCCATCCGTCTGGCTGAGGAAAATGTGCCTTCCTTCATCGTGGAAGAAATGCCCCCGTGGCGCGCCCAGTCAAACAT
>ERZ779777.25-NODE-25-length-84725-cov-8.4501_pt1 | contig 84725 bp, 57 predicted proteins | sample MGYA00511254_ERZ779777 | MGnify/ENA primary metagenome ERZ779777 (study PRJEB29588, sample SAMEA2147589) | human gut metagenome | biome: human gut; feature: human-associated habitat; material: faeces | place: Denmark | collected 2008/2010 ... | reverse complement strand
ATTAAGTCGTTTAGCGTCATTTCTCCCGTTTTTCGAGGTTATTCCAGAGATTTTTCGTAAGTTTTAATCATATTGTTCATTATCTTTACGATAATTGGCACACTGACAGAGTTTCCTAACTGTTTATATGCTTGGGCATCGGACACAGGGAATACAAAGTCGTCTGGGAAGCCTTGAAGTCTTTTAGATTCAAGTACAGACAGCTTTCTGCGAATATCCCAAAGTTTTGGAGTCCTATTAGCTATAATTGTAGAAGCATATGTGTCAAGACAAGAATAGAATGCCTCTTGAATCTGCGTTTTAGCTGGATCCCCAACATGAAATCGTAAAGAGCCGTCTGTCTTTTGAAAAGAAAAAACACCATATTTTCCTTTTTTTGTATTTGGCTTATATTTCGAGTTGTCATGTTGGATTCTATCGCCAGGTTTGGCGTTTGCAAAATGATAATCTATTCTGTCTAATTCAAATTTAGAAATAGCCAAAGATGGGTTCCTGTCATTCATTTCTATGATGTCACGTAATACAGGATGTCCTTTTATGGGCTTAGGCCATTCAAAATCGACATCGGTTCTAAAGGCTACACAATACCATCTTTCCCGTTTCTGAGGAAGACCATAATCTAAGGAAGATAAAATAGTCCAATGTGGGTAGTAACCAAGTTTTTTTAGAGTGTCCAGAACGGTCTGAAGCGTTTTCCCTTTATCGTGGGATTTCAAACCTTTTACATTCTCAAGAAATACCATTGGAGGTTTATGGTATTCTAGAATTCGACATACGTCAAAAAAAAGTGTACCTCTTACTTCATCATTAAAACCTTGTTTTTCTCCTGCATAACTAAATGGTTGACATGGAAACCCAGCTGTTAAGATGTCAAATTTTGGAATGTCTTTTTCATGAACAGCCTTTATATCTCCCGTCGGCACTTCATGGAAATTCGCCTCATAGGTTTGTTGTGCAAACTTATCATTATCAGATGAGAATACACACTCCACCTGACTGCTGTTCATGGCAAGTCGAAAACCGCCTATACCACAAAACAAATCTATTCCCTTATATTTTTTCTTCATTGATGTCTGTCCTCTTTCACTTAGTATTTTTAATTGACCATAATAAATCCTTGGTGTCCACTTCAAGGACTTTTGCGATTTCAACTAATGTCTCCAAATTAGGTTGCATGGTGTTTGTGCACCATTTTGAAACAGTTCCTGGATCTTTTCCTAGCTGTTCAGCCAACCATTTGTTAGTGCGTTTTTTTTCTGCCAAAACCACCTTTAGCCGATTTATATCTTTACTCATATAACTTATATTGTAGATATTTGGATGCAAAGTTAATCATTCTTTTTGAGTTTTCGTCTTATAATAGGATTTATGGGATGAAAATATGTTGGAAAACAACTCTATATTGACATATATTTCAATTATATAAGTGTTTGTTGGCTGTGGTTTTCTCTAAAAAGAGTATTCGATATAGTTACATATACTTTATTTCGTGTAATTCTGTAGATTGGCTAAAGATATTTTTCCTGAGGTGTCATATTTTGCAAGAAAAATAGTATCTTTACAAGTGTAAAAGGTGGTTTGTGACATTAATTTGTTGCCGAATATGAATAATGCTAACATAGAGTATGAAAAATTTGCCCAAGAGGTTTATCAAGAATTAGTAAACGCTGATGTTGTAAAAAGTACTGAAGTCAGGCATGATATAAAGATTCTTGGTAAATCAGGGCAGAAACATCAAATAGATGTGTATTGGGAGTATGAAATAGCAGGAGTATTACACAAAGTTGCTATTGAGTGCAAAAATTATAATAAGCCTGTTCCCGTCAGCAAGGTTCGTGATTTTTATGGTGTTTTATCGGATTTAAATAATGTATCTGGAATTATGGTTACAAAGATTGGTTATCAGGAAGGGGCTAAAAAAATTGGCAACCATTATGGTATAAGCCTAAAAGAATTAAGAACACCTAATCAAGGAGAGGCCATTATTGCAGAAGTAAAAACTTGTATAAACGTATCAATCAGACATTGTCTTTTTGAGGTAGATGAAATTTGGGCGAAAGAAAACGGTTTAAATCTTCAATCATATAAGCAACAATTGGATTATCTAAACTTTCCTCCAAAAGAAAAATGGGTTCATTCCATTTATATTCCTTTACAAGTTAAAGGTGGGAAAATCTGTAATGCAAAAGGAGAAATTATAGACACATTGGATAATTTGGAAAATCAGTTGCAGCCTAATAAAGACCGTATTTTTTCTTTGGAAGATTCTTATGTAGATACCCCTTGGGGCTTAGTAAAGATTAGAGCTATAAAATATGAGTGTGAACAAAATAACAAAACCATAAATATGTCTATTGATGCTCAAGAGTTTATCAAGGCAATTTTAAAGGATGCCTTGAATGGGGAAATTAAATTAATTGCCAAACGCTAGTGTTACAGTTTTAACGTGACACTAGTGCTGTTGTTCCTTTTCTCTTCTCTCCCTAACCTTCTCTAATCCCGGCATCTTTTTAGCCAATGCACTTTCTCCGGCAGGAAAATAGAGAGGAAAAACTTTATATAAGAAACCCACAACTTCACTACGACTTTTATCCATATTGTAAAAAGCAGAGCAGACAAAGTACATTAATTCTTGCTGACTACATGTTTCTTTGGGCTGTATACTTATTGAGGGAGCAACTATCAAGTCATGTTCAGCAAATGATAGAGCACTAGCAAGAATAACTTCCTGTTCTTCTTCGGTAAACATCTTTATTTTCCCAGCTAACCATTCAAGCTCTTTTTGCTGAAGTGCTTGTTGCTTTTCATTCTGATGCTCCAATAGGATTGCTACATTTTCTTGTTGCTTTTCTGTCAAGGCATTTTCTAAGGCTTGGTTCTTTCGTTTAAGAACATTGAATTTCAGCAAAGCTGCAATGTACATACAGAAATACCCTACTGCAATTTCGAATATCAGAACAAGCAGGTAATTGTTGTTTGAATTTTTGGTGTCCTCAGCCATATACTCACTAATAGGAATAACGGCTAATAACATGATGATGGCTATTGCATAAAGTACCCTGTATCGCGTCTTGTGGTTTACCTGCGGTAAGGAAGCAAACAGAAAGGCGATAATCAAAGCGGCAATTATTGCACCGAGTGGTATGAAAGGTGTTCCCATAGGTTTATTGCTCAGTTTGAGGGTTAACAATAATGCGCCAATAGCCGGATTTATCAGAACCTTCGTGTGTAAGAATACCTCTTTCACGGAGATTTTTAATCTGTTTCTTGACACCATCCAAAGAGATACCCAATTCCTCTGCCATTTTCTCACGAGTTATCATCGGGTTAGATATAACCATATCTATAATACGTTGAGCCGTTCTGCCAACAGGTTTGTTGATGTTGCGATTTACAGGGTACTTTTCGAGGGTACTATTTCCGTTTACAGGGTACTTTTTCTCCGAACCTTCTTCATTTACAGGGTACTTTTCGAGGGTACTATTTACCCTATTGGCTACTTCTTCCACAGGTATTCTTCCGCTTTCGTTCCAGTTCAGATTATAGAACGTGGTGTAGAAAGAAGTCGCTTCCGTTTGATATTGCGGTTCTTTTCCTTGCAAGAAATTAGGTAATTTCTCTGTAAGCTCCCGCATTTTCCTTAAACCCGAACCACGTTTCTCCATATAGTCCAACTGCGTGAACACATCCGCAATGACGGGGTTACGGCGCATGGACGGCACTTTGTATATGTCTCGGTCTTGAATCTGTGTACCGTCGAGCATGGCACCGGGTGATACCAGTTCTACGCGGTCATCATAAATGTCAATATGCACTTCACCGCCCATCACGGTGTAATCCCGATGGATAAGGTGGTTGACCAATCCTTCAAAGATGGCACGGTCGGAATAGTCGGGAAGATTAAGGCGATAGTTAGGCATCTTTACCCAACCACTCATGGTATAATTTTTAATGAAGTCCATACCATACTTTAACAACAATACGAGGTTTTCCCTATGCTCTATGGAACTGATGGCATCATCTTTATAGAGTCCTGTCCAACGAGTACAGAAAATACGTGATTGGAATACGGTACAATTATCTACAAACAGCAATCCTGCATTGGTCAGTTTGCCATCAGGAGTTACCAGTCCGAATGATTCCAGATACTTGTCATTCCATTCCTGATGGGTTTGCTCACGGAAAGTATTGGCAAGGATGATGAAAGAATGTTTGCTGGCATCCACTTGGGTAGGCAGTGAATCCCAAGTCATGTGCGTACCTTTCAATACCAACGAAAGTAATTGTTGGGAGTTGCATTCTACACTTTCATTGCCAACTCGTACATATGCGGTACGTGTCCCATCCTGATAATAGTAATAGGGTGTAAGCGTTCCTGACTTTACTTTCACTTCAAGCAGGGTATGCCCTTCATGTTCTATCGGAATAAGTTGAACTTCCGGCACAGGGTCAAGTCTTGCCTTTATCATTTCACTGATAAAATCAGCATCGGCTTGTGGATTCTCCAAACCTACAATCACTCCGTCATCGTTCACTCCATAGAACAAGCTGCCACCGTCCGTGTTGGCAAAAGCCGATACGGATTTAAGCCACGACTTCACTTTCTTACGCTCCAACATTTCCTTGAAATCGTAAGCCGAGCATTCCGCTATCAATGTATTGTTATGTATCTGCATAGTTTCTTTATTGTTGTTTGGGTATAACATCCCAATATCATACACAAAGGTAAGGATAAAACCGAAGAATCTGTTAAAAACATCGTTTTCTTTTGATTTTTATGCGTTTACATCTCGTTATTTATGAATAAAAATCGTACTTTTGTGAGCAAGAGCGTGTGTTGCTTATGAATGCTTATTTTCGGGTTTGCGTTATATTTGCAACACGTGTACGCAAGTCGCTGATAGATATATCACGTTGATTTTGAGGAAGTGAAATAAAATCGCTGAATAAGACGATTGAAATAATAGAAAAGGGGCTGAAAGTCATAGACTTTCAACCCCTTTTTATTTTTGAATGACTATTATTCTATATCGGAAAGTTCAAAAAAAAGTCCGTACGTCTTTTTTTTAGGGCGATTTGTCGAATAAATTTTCTGGTAATGAAAATGTAGCTTATCTTTGGTATAACAAAATAACATGTAATGGGTATGAGAACAATTTATTTTCTATTATTTCCCTTGTTTTTGTTTTTTATAGTATCCTGTACTGAAGATGAAGTAGATCCTAACTTCTCGATAGAGAATGTCGGAGATGTCGTGATGGGTTCGGCTAAAGGTTCGCAGGTAACAATCAGTTTTACGAGTACCCGTGAATGGAAGGCGAGTACAGTTGCGGATTGGTTTACAATCGCTCCGGTTTCGGGAGAAGCGGGTACGTGCAATATTACGCTTACTGCTATCAGTGAGAATATAACAGGAAGTGTACGTACGGCAACGCTTACATTAACTTCCGGGACATTGACACAAAACATAATCATAGAGCAGGAGCCGGCAGAATTTGTGAATCTTGAGCAGAATATATATAATGTATCTGTTGAAGGTGGGGAATTGGATATTAGATTCTCTACGAATATAGCTGAAGATGAATTGTTGATTTATGGTTCTTTGGGTACTGGCACTTGGCTGACACAGGAGACAAAGACTCGTGCATCCTCTTCCTACATGCTTAATCTGACTGTATTGCCTAATACTGATGGTGTTTCCCGTACTGCCTATATCTACTTTGTGAAAGTAACTGATATGGAATCAATCGTAGTAGAGATAGTTACTATCATACAAAGGGGGGAAGTGGCTAGTGAATCTACTGATTATTCGTCAGATAAAAAAGTACGTGTTCTGCAAACAGCAAAGTTGGGAAAAGGGCTTCCTATTGTGCTTATGGGCGATGGATTTATAGATACTGAAATTAACGATGGAACTTATGATGCGGTTATGGACAAAACTTTTGAGAATCTTTTTACGGAAGAACCCATCAAGTCACTTCGAGATTATTTTAATGTATATGCAGTAACTGCGGTTTCGAAACACAATATTTTTGGTACAGGATATGAAACAGCGCTTGGTTGTGAACTGGCGGGTGGAAACAGTACGGGGATTTCCGGTGAAGATAATGCTGTACAACGTTATGTACAATGCGTGGATAATATAGATATGAGTGAAACATTGGCTGTTGTAATTCTAAATTCTCCTGCGTATGCAGGAACTACTTATTTTGGTTATACTAATCAGACGAAAGTGGTTGAGTTTGCTATTGCTTATTGCCCGGTGATATACGATTTGCAAAGTGAAAGTTTCAGGCAGGTACTTGTACACGAGGCTGTTGGACATGGTTTTGCCAAATTGGAAGATGAGTATGCTTATCAGGAAAATGGGACTATTTCTTCTAAAGAAATAAAAAATGTACAGTATCTGCAGACATTAGGATGGGCGCAGAATGTTGATTTTACATCCGATCCATCTCAGGTACTTTGGTCTGCTTTCTTGAATGATAATCGGTATGTGTCAGAAAAACTGGGAGTATTTGAAGGGGCATGTACTTATATAAAAGGGGCGTATCGTCCTTCGGAAGAGAGTATGATGAATAGTAATACCGAGGGATTTAATGCTCCTTCCCGTAAAGCGATATATGATAAAATAATGGAAAGAAGTTTGGGTACACAAATGTCTTATGAGGAGTTTGCCGTATTTGATTTGCAGAATAAATCACAAACGCGCAGTGCTAAACCAACTGTAGGACCAAGTAAACCATTCACACGTCCTCACTTTGTAAATAGAATGTTAGATAAGTAAAGCAGATGAGGCTGAACTTCAAATTTAGTTTTGAGTTCAGCCTCATCTGGACTTTATATGTAACGTATTTATTTTGAATCAGAACTTTATTGCAGTATACAGCCTATACAGAAACATTAAAGCTGTTGTATAGTGGGTACTATACTTTTGTATTCCATTCTGGCTTAGATACAAATTACGTTAAGTACAGTATTTCTCTAATCTTTTCCCGGTTGCCTACAATCCAGACGAGATCCCCTAATTGGAAAGTTGTGTCTTTATCCAAGGTAATCAGTTCGTCATTTCGTTCAATGGCTACAACAATACTGTCATGCTTCTCTCCTAAATGAGACTGCGCGATAGTCTGATTTAAAAAGCGGAATTCTTCGTCTACCGTGAAAGAGTGGAGAGTTATCTTTTTATCCACTGCATCTGTATCTGATGTGCTTTTTACATCTTCTATTCTATTTCTAAATTCCTGTAATTGTGTATCTGTACCAACTACTGTCAATTTATCCTGCGGATAGATGTGTTCAGAGCTTTTCGGTATATATATGTTCAGATCGCCACGAGTGATTGCGACGACATTTACTCCAAAATTTTGCCTGAATGAAAGTTCTCCTAAAGACTTGCCGATGTAATCGGAATAAGGCGATACTAGGATAGATGTCAAGTCAAGGTCTTTATCATTGAATTCGCTATTGAAACTTGTTTTTAGCGGGTGCCGTTTTTTAGCTACCTCTTCTCGTCGGTTAAGATTGGCAAGGAATCTTGTTTCCAATCGTGAATATTGCGTGAGGTCTTCCCTAAGAATAAGAATCAATGCTACTACGGCTATGGCAATAATCACACTTATTCCCCAGTTGAGTTTAAAGTAGCTGATGACTACACTAGTGATAAAGAAAAGAGCAACAGATACACGTCCCAGAACCAGGGAAACCAGGCGTCCGTGATTGTAATTCTCGTCTCTCCATAGCTTCAGGAATAATTCCGAAGAGTTGTATTTGTTGGAGATGAGCGCCCATAAAAAAGGAGTCATAAGCAGAAGAGTACCCAGACACATCACCAATTTGATCCATATAGTGATAGGAGTAAACATTTCGCTGATGGCGGGATAAATGATTTGTATCGACAGCAGCCAAATAGCAGTGAGCAGTACGCTATAGATGACAACTCTCCCAATCATGTTTTTTAGTAATTTCTTCCAGTCACTATCGTGGTTCATGGTCTTCTTGCCGGAAGCATAACGATCTAATGTCTCCTGTACTTTAGTAGGCAATATTTTGTAAAGCCATTCGGCAAAAGGATTGGCTAAACGGATAAAGTAAGGAGTCGTGAAAGTGGTAATAACAGATACAGCCACAATGATAGGTGAAATAAACGGATCAAGCACTTTGAGCGAAACACCCAGTCCGGCAATAATGAAAGCAAACTCTCCGATTTGTGCCAGGCTGAATCCGGATTTGATGGAAGTGTTCAGTGGTTCTCCGGATAAGAGTACGCCAAACGAAGAGAAAATGGCTTTGCCGATAATGGTAACCAGTGTAATGATGATGACAGGCCAGGCGTATTCTACCAATACAGCCGGATTCACCAGCATACCGACCGAAACGAAAAAGATAGCTCCGAAGAGATCTTTTACCGGTTGTATGATATGTTCGATATGTTCGGCCTCGATGGTTTCGGCAAGGATAGATCCCATGATAAATGCTCCTAGCGCTGTTGAAAAACCTGTGTAAGTAGCCAATACCACCATTCCCAGACAAAGACCGAGAGAGACAATCAGAAGAGTTTCGTTATTCATCAACTTCTTTGCTTTTTTGAGAAAGGCCGGAATAACGAAGATACCTATGAGAAACCACAGGATTAAAAAGAAAACGACCTTGAGCACACTTATCAGCAAATCTTCACCCACAAAGTCCTGACTCACTGCCATTGTGGAAAGAAGCACCATCATTAAGATAGCAATCAGGTCTTCCACTACCAGAGTACCGAATACGATACCGGTAAAACGTTGGTTACGCAATTCCAGATCATTGAAGGCTTTGATAATGATTGTAGTGGACGACATAGACAACATTCCCCCCAGGAAAATGGAATTCATAGTGCCCCATCCTAATAACTGTCCCACCAAATATCCAATGAGCAACATACTGATTACTTCGGTGATAGCCGTTATAAAAGCTGTGGAACCTACATTCATGAGCTTCTTAAAACTAAACTCCAGTCCGAGTGCAAAGAGCAGGAATATAACACCTATTTCTGCCCATATATTGATATTCTCAATATCTCCTCCTGTGGGGAAAATATTAATATAAGGACCTGCCAGCAATCCGGCAATAATGTAACCTAAGACTAAAGGCTGTTTTAGCCATTTGAACAACAAGGTTATGATACTGGCCGATATTAATATCAGCGCAAGGTCGGCAATCAAAGTTGGCAAGTGTGACATTAGATGTGGGTTTATTTATTATAACATTCCTGATAGATAATATGTTTCCATCTATAAAAAGATGGAAACAATATAATAAATAGCTGCAGCTAAGAGTCCACTGACTGGAATTGTAAGAATCCAGGCAGTCATGAGGCTTTTGGTTACTTCCCAACGAACGGCAGAGAGGCGTTTAGTTGCACCTACTCCAATAATCGCTCCTGTGATAGTATGTGTAGTACTAACGGGGATTTTCAACATTTCCGTAATGTAGAGAGTGAAAGCACCTGCTGTTTCGGCAATCACTCCTTCCAATGGGGTTACTTTGGTAATTTTTGTTCCCATTGTTTTCACTATTTTCCAGCCACCGGACATCGTACCGAGTGAAATTGCTGTGAAGCACGAAAAAGCAACCCAGTCGGGAAGGTCATTGATGCTGTTGATACCCATGCCCAATCCCATTGAATGGCCGGCTATCATGGCAGCGGCAATAATACCCATTACTTTCTGTGAATCGTTCAGGCCATGTCCGACGCTGAAGAGGGCGGAGGATACGAGCTGTAACCTCTTGAACCATTGCTCGGCTGTGTGGGGATGTGCGCGTCGGCAGATGTAGAGGACAAACAGAGTGAAACCGAAAGCAATGACCATTCCGATAAAAGGAGCCAGAAAGATAAAGGCTGCAATTTTAAGAATGATGTTAAGCTGAATTGCTTCAAATCCGTTTGCCATAATGGCAGCTCCTGCAAAACCTCCGATAAGGGTGTGTGAGGAAGAAGACGGAATCCCTTTCCACCAGGTAACCAGGTTCCAAGTGATAGCCGCTATAATTCCTGCTAATATAATGGGCAGGGTGATATATTGCTCTACCACAGTCTTGGATACTGTATTGGCGATACCGAATCCACCTATTATATATTTGGCAATGAAAAAGGCTACGAAGTTGAAGAAAGCAGCCCATATTACAGCTTGAAAGGGAGTAAGCACCCTGGTAGATACGATGGTAGCTATTGAGTTTGCTGCATCGTGAAAGCCGTTGATATAATCGAATATCAGAGCCAGAATGATGATAGTCACTAATAATTCCATGTGTTCCGGCTTGCTTTATGCGTACTTTACAATCAGGTTTTTGAGAATCTTACCTACATGCTCTGCGGCATCGGTCGTTTTTTCCAGTTCATGCATGATCTCCTTTATTTTGATAAGTTCAATGCAATCTTTTTCCTCTTCGAAAAGTTTGGTGATAAAGAATTCGTATACATCATCCGCCTGGTTCTCGATTTCATGCAGTTTGGAACAGTATTCACGGAGAAGAGTCGGTTTCTTACGGAATGTTTCGAGTTCGTCCATGGCTTTGCATATATAGATCGCTTCCTCCTGAATCAAACGGCTCAACTCTTTGCCATTCTCTGAAATAGGACGGGGATTGTAAATAGAGATTCGTTTGGCACAACTGTTTATTCCGTCAATGACGTCATCCATGCAGGAAGCTAAGTCATGAATATCTTCGCGGTCGAAAGGAGTGATAAAGGTAGTACCTAATTCATCAAAAATCAGGTGTGTCAGTCTGTCGCCTTCCCGTTCCAGGTCTTTGATTTTTTTGTAGTAGTCCGAACGTTCTGTAGGTGAGTCATGTTGCAAGCTTTCTATTAAAACAACTGATGCTTCGCAGAGCACTTCTGATAGCTGTTTCAGTAAAGGGAAAAATTTGGGCTCCTTTGGAGTAAACCGGCTAAAAAAAGAATTTTTCATAAGTGTAAAAACTTTAAATTGTTTTTTCTTCTCTATTTATATTAGTAACAAATGAATACAGATTATAGTTTGCTGTTTTTAAGATTTTAGTTTGGCACGTACTACCTCTATAATGGCAGGCAATACAGAGATAAATATGATGGCTACAATCAGTAACTTCAGGTTTTCCTGCACAAACGGAAGGTCGCCGAAGAAATAACCAGCATAACAGAATACGGCAACCCAGAGCGCACCACCAACTAAATTATACATCATAAAATAGTAGTAATTCATCTTTCCCATTCCTGCTACGAAAGGTGCAAATGTGCGTACTATCGGGACAAATCTGGCTAGAATAATTGTTTTCCCACCATATTTTTTATAGAACTCGTGTGTTTTCTCCAGATAACTTTGTTTGAATATCCTGGAGTTGGGATTATTAAACAGCTTTCGACCGAAGAAATGTCCTATCATGTAATTGCAGGAATCGCCTAATACGGCAGCGGCAAATAAGATAATGACAAGTATATGCACGCTGATGGGCATATCGGGTAATGTTGAAATGGCTCCTGCAACGAAGAGTAAAGAATCACCGGGAAGAAAAGGAGTGGTCACTAATCCGGTTTCACAGAAGATGATAAAAAACAAGATGGCGTATGTCCAGGCATGATAATCACGCACAATCATCACCATATATTGATCGATATGAAGTATAAAATCCAATAAAAAGTCCATTTTATATACTTTGGTTATTATTGTAATGAAAGAATGTTATAGGCTTCCAGACCATAGTGAATTCTCTTTTCACTCAAATGGTGGAGGCAAACAGAAAGTGGGGCATAAAAGACTTGAATTGTCCTATGCCGAAAAAAGATATAAAATGGCTAAATGAGTATGTGTCCTAATGAATAGATATGATATCTATCGGAATATTTAAAAAGATTGGTATAATATGAAAAACCTGTCCATTGATTTTGAGGAAGTTGAATCTTTAGCGAGCTTAGTATGCGGATAGTGACAGAAGGAATATTGAATCTTAGTATTTTTAAGGGAGAGAGGTGGCGGAAGGAAAATGGATTTAAAACGCCGTTATCGTTATTGTAATTTTGCTTTCCGGCGTATTCTTTTGTCTTGACTAGTTTCTGTTCTTGATCCAGTTGTATAATGCTAGCTTTAGAGGTATATGAATTGGAATAGGTTTGTATGCCGTTACTACCGGCTTCTAACCGGTATGCCTCTTGTGCTTCGTTGAAAATCAGATGGAATCCCCAACACAGAAATACGCCTAATAGTATACAAAATATGTACTTCATCATAACGGCCGCAAAGGTAGAAACTATTTTTATATGAAATACATATTCACAAGCATAATTAACAATTATATCAGTGATTACCGGGAATTATTCTTTGAAGTTGCTTATCGTAAATTTCATCGGAGTATATGTTATCCCATTGGTACATTGTTTCTTATTAATTCTCGGATATAACATTGGAATATGATTTCTTTTTCTTTTTTTTGTAAAAGCTGTAGGGTATTTCCAGTCTGAGCGCTCTTATAAATAGAAACGTAATTTATTTACCTTTAAAAAGCATCAGTATGAAGAATGTAGAAAAACACTTGGTTGGATGGCTGTCAATTTGTTTGCTGCTTTGTAGCTTTCCTGTGTGGGCGCAAGGAGATGCCGGAGATTATCTAACAATCGTTGGTATGGTGAAAGACAAGCAAAATAAAAAAGCTCTGGAGAACGTAAATGTATCTGTGCATGGCAGTAATATCGGCACTGTGACGAATGCGGAAGGAGAATTTGCTTTGAAAATCAAAAAAACAGAAGCGCCGCGCGAACTAGAGATTTCACATATAGGTTATGTAAATAATCATATCTCTCTGGAGAAAGAAACACCCTCTAAGTTGACGGTTTGGCTGACACCTCATGCCAACCTGCTGAATGAAGTGGTGGTGTTTGCTGAAAATCCACGTATGATTGTAGAGAAGGCAATCAGTAAGATTCCTCTAAATTATAGTGATAAGCGTGATATGCTGACGGGATTTTATCGGGAGACTGTACAGAAAGGGCGTCGGTATATCGGTATATCGGAGGCTGTAATTGATGTGTCCAAAACAGCCTACACTAATAGAAATACTAATTATGACAAAGTAAGGGTGGTGAAGGGACGTCGCCTGCTTAGCCAGAAAGCGAGTGATACATTAGCTGTCAAGGTTGTTGGCGGCCCTAACTTGAGCATCACTTTGGATGTTGTGAAGAACAAGGGAGCATTACTCGATATGGAAGAATTGAATAATTATGAGTTCTGGATGGCGGAATCCATGCTTATAGATAACCGTATGCAGTATGTTATTAATTTCCGCCCGAAGGTAATCCTTATGTATGCTCTCTTGTATGGCAAATTATATATCGATCGTGAACGCTTGTCATTTACCCGTATAGAGATGAGTCTGGACATGCAGGATAAATCGAAGGCAACCACTGCCATTCTATATAAAAAGCCTCTCGGTTTAAGATTCAAGCCGCAAGAGCTGTCCTACCTGGTCACTTATAAAGATGTGGATGGAAAAACTTATCTGAATTACATTAGCAACACAATCCGTTTCAAATGTGACTGGAAGAAGAAACTGTTTTCCACAAGCTATACAGTAGCTTCCGAAATGGTCGTGACCGACAAGAGAGAAGGAATGTTGGAGACTATTCCCAACAAAGAAGCCTTCAGCTTGAATCAAATATTCTATGATAAAGTAGACGAATATTGGAGTCCGGACTTTTGGGGAAACTACAATATCATCGAACCTACGGAATCTTTGGAGCACGCAGTGGATAAATTAAAAAAGCAATCGAATTGAAACAGGGATAGTTTTCTTATATTTGAGGTCAATCATAAAGAAAAGCAAGTATGCTGGATGAACTGCTCATACTAAAAAAGATAAAGGGAGGTGACATAAAAGCGTTTGAGGAACTCTTTCGCCGTTACTATTTTCCTCTTTGCTGTTATGCGGCAGGCATTACCGGGCAAATGGAAGTGGCTGAAGAGATTGTGGAGGAACTTTTTTATGTACTTTGGAAAGAAAGGGAGCGCTTACAGATCTTTCAGTCCGTTAAAAGTTACTTGTATAGAGCGACTCGTAATCAATCTTTGCAGTATTGCGAACACGAGGAAGTTCGGAACAGATACCGTGAAACTGTATTGACTACTTCCAACCCAGAGCAGTCAACAGATCCTCATCAACAGATGGAGTATGAGGAATTGGAGAGATTCATAAATGGAACCCTTGAAAAGCTGCCGGTTCGCAGACGGAGGATTTTCGAGATGCATCGTCTGGAAGGGCGGAAATATGTCGAGATAGCGACGCAGCTTTCGCTTTCTGTTAAGACAGTAGAGGCTGAAATGACAAAAGCCCTCCGGACATTACGAGAAGAAGTAGAAATTTATATTCACATGAAGTGATGAAAACAGATATTTATAAAATAAAGACAGATCAGGCGTGGAATCGATTGTATAATCGCTTGGACAATGACCGTTTACTTGCGAAAGTGGATGAAGGCCACCATACACGCAAATATTCACAATGGATCAGGTACGGAGCAGTTGCCGCCGTTTTGATAGGCGTCATTTGGGGAACTTTGTATTGGGTGACCGGTTCTGATAAAGAACTGGTACAGCATCTTCTTACACAGGAAAATCAAGGTGTTTCCACTTTGGCAACGACTCTCGAAGACGGTTCTGTCGTACTCTTGGCAAAAGAAACTTCCCTGTTATATCCGAAACATTTTATTGCTGATAAACGGGAAGTGAGTCTACAGGGAAATGCGTTCTTTGACGTAGCAAAGAAGCAGGGACAACCCTTTTGGATTGACACGGAGCAAGCTAAGATTGAAGTGCTAGGTACTGCTTTTAGTGTGCAAAGTGATGAAAATGCTCCGTTCCGTTTATCCGTACAAAGAGGGATAGTGAAGGTTACTCTAAAAAAAGGAAATCAGGAGTGTTATGTAAAAGCGGGGGAAATGGTAGTAGTGCGATCACAACGATTAGTCGTTTTGGATACAGATAAGGAGAATGAAGAGTGGGGGAGCTTCTTTAAGCATATACGATTTAAAGATGAATCGTTAGCGAACATTCTGAAAGTCATGAATTTGAATTCGGATAGTTTGCAAATACAAGTTGTCTCACCGGCATTGGAGGAACGTCGGCTGACTGTCGAATTCTCTGACGAATCTTCTGAAGTTATAGCTAATCTGATAGCTAATGCGCTCGGTCTGCAATGTATCCGGCAAGGAGATATTCTTTTATTATCGGAATAGAACTCATTAAAGTTGGGAAAAATGAAACAGTCTTATCATTATCTGTCCGTTCTGCTGATACTCTTCTTCTTCGTCGATATGATGAGAGCGGATGGAAGTGATGTGCTGGAACGTATAGTCAGACTTCCCAAGATAAAAGGTACTGTTTATTCATTGTTGAGTGATGTCTCTCAACAGTCGGGATATATGTTTATTTATGATAGTAAAGTCATTGATAATGATGCAGTAGTGAAGATAAAGGGAGGCGAACGTTCCATTCGTCAGGCAGTGTATGACATCGTAGGAAATACCAGTCTGGAGTTTCAAGTGATGGGCACTCACATCCTGATTACTCTCCCTTCGGAGAAAAAGGTACGTGTGCAACAAGATTTTGTTCCGGAACAGATAACAAACTTTGTCATTATCGGTACTTTGCTGGATAAGGAGACAGGAATACCTATCTCTTCTGCTACTGTTGGAGTGCGAGGAACATCTATTGGCAGTATAACGAATCAGAATGGAGATTTTAAACTGTCTTTACCCGATTCTTTGAAAAATGATTCGATTACTTTTTCTCATATAGGTTATCTTTCACAGGACATAGAGTTTGCTTTGCTGATTGGACGGCACAATATACTTAGTCTCGAACCTAAAGTTGTCCCTTTGCAGGAAGTGGTGATTCGTCGAAGTGATCCAAAGAAACTTTTGCGTGAAATGATTGAGCGGCGGAATAAGAATTATTCGCATACTCCGGTATATCTGACTACTTTTTATCGTGAAGGAGTTCAGTTGAAAAACAAATTTCAAAACTTGTCGGAAGCTGTGTTTAAGGTTTATAAGACATCCTCATATTCTTCTGTACCGGATCAGGTGAAGCTGTTGAAGATGAGTCGGCTAAGTAATGTAGAAGCAAAAGACAGCTTGCTTGTAAAAGTAAAATCCGGAATTCAGGCTTGTATCCAGATGGATATCATCAAAGATATGCCCGAGTTCCTGACTCCTAGTGTAGAGAAGGGTATTTATGACTATACTTCAGAAGGAGTAACATTTTTAGAGGACCGATTTGTAAATGTGGTGCATTTTGAGCAGAAAAAGGGAATCAGCGAACCTCTTTTTTGTGGAGAGCTATTTCTTGATTCCGAGACAAGTGCTCTATTGCAAGCCCGTCTGGAAGTTCATCCTGTATATGTGAAGAATGCGGCAGGTATGTTTGTCGAAAGGCGTACGCGTAACGTGCGAATGATTTCTCAAAAGGTGGTATATACAATTTCTTATAAACCGTGGCAAGGGACTTATTACATACACCATATCCGTGGAGATCTTCATTTCAAAGTGAAACGGGTAAAAATGCTGTTCGGCAGCCGGGATCTTCATATCTGGTTTGAGATGATTACTTGCAAGGTGGATACCGAGCAAGTGGTCGTATTTCCCCGTACAGACAGATTGCCCACCCGTACCATCTTCTCTGACACCTATTTCAAATATGATGAGAACTTCTGGAGGGACTTCAACGTGATCCCATTGGAAGAGGAAATCAGTAAACTGATAGAAAAGATCTCTTTGAAGATAGAAGAAATAGGTGATTGATTTGTTTTGTCATTCAATGAGATTGCTGTACCTTTGCATCCGGTTTAAAAGATTGTATGTTATGGAATTACCAAAAGATCCGATGATGTTGTTCAGCGTCATCAATATGAAGTTACGTGATTGTTATTCTTCACTTGACGAACTTTGTGAAGATATGAATGTGGACAAGGATGAATTAGTGAATCAGTTGAAAGCCGTGGGCTTTGAATATAGTGTGGAACACAATAAGTTCTGGTAATCATTTTCTTGTTTACAACTTATAGATAAACTACTAAAAGTGCCTTCATCGCCTTTACAAAGGATATGGAGGCACTTTTTATATCTTATGCGCAGCTTCTCTCTTACTCTTTCTTGTTAATAAAAGCAAAATGCGGATTCCCGTATTTAACTTCCCCGCTCTTCTTCGTTCTAACTAATAAAGCTCAGAAAAAGAATTGATGATAAACGAGAATAAAATTCGTGAAGCTTGTGCCTCGAATCGCGAACGGGGATTCAAGATGTTGATGGACTCTTTTCAGGTACCGATATATAATTATATCCGTAGACTGGTCGTATCTCATGAAGATGCGGAGGATGTGCTTCAGGAAGTCTTTATCCGGGTGTTCCGGTATATCGATCAGTTTCGCGAAGAAAGTTCACTGTCAACCTGGATTTACCGGATTGCCACGAATGAGAGTTTACGCTTGCTGAACGGTCGTAAAGATGAGGGAGTTGTTTCTGCAGAAGATGTTCAGGAAGAGTTGATGGGCAAGTTGAAGGCTTCCGATTATATTGATTATGAAAATGAGCTGGCAGTGAAGTTTCAGGAGGCCATTCTAAGTTTGCCTGAAAAGCAACGGCTTGTATTCAACTTATGTTATTACGATGAACTTGACTATGAAGAGATTGCCCGTGTACTGGATAGCAAAGTGGATACACTAAAAGTGAATTACCACTATGCGAAAGAGAAGATTAAGGAATATATATTAAACAGATAGAATGATGAAAAAGGATTTTGATTTTGACGATATTGGTAAACGGACACCTTACCGTACCCCCGATGGATTCTTCGAGGATGTGCAACGAAAGGTGATGGAACGCGCCGGAGTGAAGCAACAGCGGAAATCTCACATGAAGCTGATTATTTCTACGGTGATTACCATGGCGGCAGTATTGATCGGATTTTTGTTTGTTCCATCTTTGAGACAAACAGATGAGGTGAAAACGTCTTCTTCGAAAGTATTAGCTAATGGTACAGAATCTGTAGATAAATGGATTAAAGAACTATCGGATGAGGAGTTGGAAGAGCTCGTCAGCTTCTCTGAAAATGATATATTTTTGAATTAAGTAACTCAATCAATTATTTTAAACGTGAAGATTATGAAGACTAAATTTATTTATGTAATTATGGCCGTCCTCCTGATGGGAAGCCAGATGACTTTGTCTGCACAGAATACGGATAACAAACAAAAAAAACAGCGTCCTACACCAGAACAAATGGTGCAGATGCAGACTAAACAAATAGTAAAAACATTGATGTTGGATGATGCAACGGCAGCTAAGTTTACTCCGGTATACGAGAAGTATCTGAAAGAATTGCGTGAATGTCGTATGATGACTCATAAGGCGAGAACAGAGAAAACTAAAGGACAAGGCACAGACGCTAAGAAAGAACGGCCGTCCATGACTGATGACGAGATTGCGACCATGTTACGGAACCAGTTTACTCAAAGCCGTAAAATGCTGGATGTTCGTGAAAAGTATTACAATGAATTCAGCAAGATACTTTCGCAGAAGCAGATTTTGAAGATTTATCAGCAGGAGAAGATGAATGCTAATAAGTTTAAGAAAGAGTTTGATCGAAGAAAAGGACAGAAACCGGGACAGGGACATCACCAGGGGCAAAGATCTCGCGCTCCACGTCCGGACCAGAAATAAATATTAGGTTTATTTTATTATAGTTTTATTTTACTAAATCAACACAATTTGAACATAGACAGCCATATTTATTCTTTTCAGTACCGTTTGATTACTTGTTATGTCTTGTTACTGATTAGTTTGACTGTTTTTGCTCAGTCCGGTAAAGAGCGTTTTTCCGGTCGTGTGATTGATACTGAAACCTATCAGCCGGTACCGTTTGCTACGGTCCGGCTTTTAGCTTTACCGGATAGTACATTGTTGGGCGGCGGCGCTACGGATGCTATCGGTAAATTTCAACTTTCCGTTTCCATTCCTAATCATGCAATTAAAGCGAAGTCTTTATTATTACAGGTGTCATATGTCGGATATAAGCAGGTTTTTCATCCCATTTCCAGCAAAAGCTCTTCTTACGAATTGGGGGATATAAATCTGACTCAGGAAAGTTATGCTTTGGATGAAGCAGTGGTAGTAGGGCAGGCTCCAATGGCGGTGACAGAGGGGGATACAACGGTATTCAACGCTTCTGCCTATCGTACTCCCGAAGGCTCAATGCTTGAAGAATTGGTAAAACAGCTTCCGGGAGGTGAAATAGATGCAGACGGTAAGTTGCTAATACATGGCAAGGAAGTAAAAAAGATTTTGGTGGACGGTAAAGAGTTTTTCTCTGATGATCCGAAAGCTGCTCTTAAAAATCTTCCTGTGGAGATGGTGGAGAAGTTAAAAGCGTATGAACGTCAATCGGATTTGGCACGTCTTACGGGAATAGATGACGGAGAGGAAGAGATGATTCTGGACTTGTCTGTGAAAAAAAATATGAAACGGGGCTGGATGGAGAATTTTATGGGAGGATATGGAAGTAAAGACCGTTATGAATTAGCCAATACCTTGAACCGTTTTCGTGAAAACTCTCAATTAACCATTATCGGGAATCTGAATAATACCAATAACCAGGGATTCTCGGAATTACAGAATGAATCTTCCAGTTCAACAGGCAATATCCGTAGCCGGATGGGACTGACTACCTCCCGCTCATTGGGGCTTAATGCGACTTATGATTGGAAGCGCGTTAAATTACGTTCAAATATTCAATATGTCGGCACCGATCGTTTGGAAGATAGCCGTACCACAGTCGACAACTTTCTCCGGGAAGATAAATCAATCAATCTGGGCACGAGTCATAGCCGACAACAGAATCACGAACTGGTAGCCAATGCTTCTCTTGAATGGAAAATGGATTCTGTTACTACATTGATTTTCCGTCCTCAATATCGTTTCTCAGCCAATGACAGAGAGAATAGTGGCTTTCAGGAAGGGTGGGGGAATGATGTCTTGTTGAATGAAAGAGAGTCCTCCGGCACCAATCATAATTCCCGGTATAATCTGACGATGATGTTGCAACTTAGCCGGAAATTGAGTCGTTTGGGGAGAAATGTTGCTTTGAAGGTAGACTATGGTACTAATGCTTCAGCTACAGACCGAAAGAGCCTTTCCACCACCCGGTACTTCAAAAATAATACGAAGAAGATTCAGAATCAGAAAATAGAGGATGATGTTGACGGCTATAATTACCGGGTGCAACTGGTGTATGTAGAACCATTGCCGTGGCGGCATTTCCTGCAACTTCGTTACAGCTATCAGTATAGAGTGAACAATTCGGATCGTTTTGTCTATGACTGGGATAAGGAACTGGAAGAGTTTGCTCCTGACTTTGATGAAGACTCTAGTAACCGTTTTGAAAATCAATACAGTAATCACTTAGTGAACCTTGCCATACGTACTTCACAAAAGAAGTATAATTATAATATTGGTGTTGATTTTGAACCTCAAAAGTCTGTTAGCCATTCATTGTTGAGTGATGCTCCCGAAGATCAGTTGGAAAGATCGGTCATGAATTTTTCGCCTACTGTCAATTTCCGCTATAAGTTTTCAAAACGCACCCGTTTGCAAATTGTGTATAGGGGAAAAGGGAAACAGCCTAATATACGTGATCTCCAACCTGTGACCGACCGTACCAACCCTTTGAATATCCGTGTCGGAAACCCTTCGTTGAAGCCTTCATATATGAATACTTTTACGCTGAATTTCAATTCTTATAATACCAAATATCAGCGAAATATGGTAGCTACCGCTTTGTTCGAGAATACCATTAACAATGTAACTAATCAGGTGACTTATGATAGTGAAACCGGTGTACGAACTACATCTCCGGTCAATATGAATGGTAATTGGCGGGCCATGGGTTCTTTTTCTCTCAATACCCCTTTTAAGAATCGTAACTGGATATTTCGTACTTACTCCTATCTGCAATATCGGAATCAGAATGGCTATACAACCTTGAATAAAGAAGAACCGGTGAAAACTTCCGTACAGCATTTAACGGGACGTGAACGTCTACGGATTACTTATCGTACCCGCCAAATGGAACTTACAGGGCTTGTTGGCCTGACTTATAACAATTCTTATAATGACGTACGGGAGAAACGTACTGAAACTTTTGATTATCAGGCAGGAACCGAATTGCAGCTTTATCTTCCCTGGGGGATGGAGTTATATAATGACCTGACTTATTTTCTTCGTACCGGATATGGTTATGAGGGTTATGCCAAAGCAAATTTCATGTGGAACTGCCAACTGTCAAAAGCCTTTTTGAAGAGGAAACAGTTACTAATCCGCTTCAAAATATATGATATTCTTCATCAGGACATTTCTATGATACGCACGATAACCGCTACTGCCATTCGTGACACTGATTATAATGCGCTAGGTTCTTACTTTATGGTGCATGCTATACTTCGTTTGAATTTGATGGGAAAATAATTAGAAATTAAATCTTCATTAGTTTGAAAACCACAGCAGGGTTTTGATTGTTGTATGTCCTACGTATAAAAACAATGTAAGGCTGGCTGAATGTTTCGACTGATAAAAATGATAAAAGATAAAGGTCGTTGGCGCATTTTTAAACTGAAGTTGATTGATGCCCGACTGTACTTTGTCAGTATCTTCGTAGGATTACTGACAGGACTTGTGGCTGTGCCTTATCATTACCTATTACAGTTTTTCTTTAATCTCCGTCACGATTTCTTTGATTCTCGTCCCAAATGGTATTGGTACATACCTCTTTTTCTTTTGATGTGGGGAATACTTGTATTCGTATCCTGGTTGGTAAAGAAAATGCCGCTTATTACCGGTGGGGGTATTCCGCAAACACGTGGAGTTATCAATGGTAGGGTTGATTATAAACATCCTTTTCTGGAATTGGTGGCAAAGTTTGTAGGTGGAATACTTGCATTAAGTACCGGATTGTCTTTGGGGCGTGAAGGTCCCTCCGTGCAAATAGGTTCGTATGTTGGATATTTGGTATCCAAATGGGGGAGGGTGCTTAGTGGTGAACGGAAACAACTATTGTCTGCCGGCGCCGGTGCCGGGTTAGCTGCTGCTTTTGCTGCCCCATTGGCTTCATCATTGTTGGTGATCGAATCTATCGAGCGGTTCGATGCACCTAAAACAGCTATTACCACTCTTTTGGCAGGAGTAGTGGCAGGTGGAGTTGCCAGTTGGATTTTCCCGATCAATCCTTATTTTCATATTGATGCTATTGTACCGGAGATGACTTTCTGGGGGCAAGTGAAATTGTTTCTTTTGCTGGCAGCAGTGGTTTCTGTCTTTGGAAAGTTCTTTTCTGTCACCACTCTTCAGGTGAAACGTATTTACCCTGCTATTAAGCATCCGGAATACGTGAAGATGTTGTATTTGCTTTTTATCGCTTTTCTGATTTCTATGGCCGAGTTTAATCTGACCGGAGGAGGGGAACAGTTCTTGTTATCACAAGCTATGCATCCGGACACGCATATTCTCTGGATTGTCGGCATGATGTTGTTGCATTTTGTTTTTAGCACTTTTTCTTTTTCTTCGGGTTTACCGGGAGGAAGTTTTATCCCGACGCTGGTGACGGGAGGACTTCTTGGACAAATAGTGGGATTAATTATGGTTCAACAGGGTGTTATTGCTTATGAGAATATTAGTTATATCATGTTGATTTGTATGTCTGCATTCCTTGTTGCAGTAATCCGTACCCCTTTGACAGCTATTGTACTAATAACCGAGATTACGGGGCATTTGGAAGTCTTTTATCCTTCTATTGTTGTAGGAGGATTAACTTATTATTTTACGGAAATGCTTCAAATCAAACCGTTCAATGTTATTTTGTATGACGATATGATTCATTCGCCTGCATTTAAGGAAGAACCGCGTTACACATTGTCTGTAGAAATAATGAGCGGCTCTTATTTAGACGGGAAAATAGTAGATGAACTTCGTTTACCGGAGCGTTGTGTGATAATTAATGTTCATCGTGACCGGAAGAATTTGCCTCCTAAAGGGCAGATATTAATGCCCGGCGATCAGGTGCAAATAGAGATGGATTCGCAGGATATAGAGAAACTGTATGAACCTTTAGTCAGTATGGCGAATATTTATTAATTGTCTGACTCTTATCCTTTGATATATACAAGAATAGCTGAAAGAATCTCTCTTTCAGCTATTCTTGTATTAGTATATTAAGTATTTATTTTTTCTTATACCAATCGGAGTTTGTACCATATTTAGCCCAATCTATAAATTTAGGATAGATTTCATTGATAGGCTTTTTCTCATTTTTATTGAAATTCTTTAATTCTGCAATATCATCAGCGTTGGCATTTGCCAAATAGAATGCAAAAGGATAAATATTCTCTTGATTAGATACATAATAAATACCTTCATTGGGCTTGGAACGGTCATCGTTTTGTCCAAAGAAAGAAGTGTCGACTTTGGAAGTCGGTTTTTGCATTGGGCAATGAATTTCCAAGCGATTACCTTCTTTGCTGGGACGATAAATGAATGCGTCGATTGATGTTTCCTGTTTTTTATTTGAATTTTTATCTCCGTATTTGAACGTTACCTTATATTCGGCATTCGGGTTTGTTTTGACATTATCAGTCAATATGATTGCATTACTTTCACGGGTAAATTTATCAGTTCCCGAAGCTACAGTGAACCCTTTTTCACCTTCTTTCTTAATTAAGTATTCGGTTGACTGTGCATTTCCTGCATTTGAAAGGGTGAAACCTAATCCGTTAGTGAATACTGTATACTTATTATATAAAGTTTTAAACGTAAATGACTCGCTTAAGATTTCATTGTATATATTGAAAACTTTTTGATAAGTATACTGAACCAATACGTCATTCATGTCATAATCACCAGCTTTAGGCCATTCATCTTCAAATGCGTATACACCGGTTTTTTCGATGGTTGTATTCAAGTCTTCATCTACAGGAGGAACATTGGTTATTTCAGGATTAGCTTTTAATGAGAACACAACATCTGTAAAGTTTTGGTCGTCCATGAAATCTTCAAAAGCAATAGCAATGTTGTTGTTTTTATCTCTAAACATAGCTGTACGTACATCTATACCGCTATTAACTTTTGTGCTGAATCCTTTTGTGGAGCAAGCATAAAATCCATAGGTTAGAGTATGGCTATTGAAACCTGTAAAATAAGTGTTCCATGCGTTGCATGCGAGAACAAAACCGATACTATATCCTTTGGGAAAGTTCGTCCCCTCCGGGTGTTCAGGATCATCAAAATATTTTAGTTGTACAGCTGTACCTTCTTCTATACCTTGAGGAGAAGCTTTGAGGCTCCCGTTATTCCACGTCATTTGGGTATTGGGGAATATAGCATATACCTTTACGTCTTTCAGGCTAGTAGGAAGCTGATCAGCTCGGTAATAGTAGTAGCCTAATGAGCTGTTCCAACATGTCCAACCTTTCAATGCTGTTAATACTACGGCTGTTTCATCTTTCTCTACATATAAATCTGCTTGAGTACGATAATCTTCAGGACAATCTTTAAAAGTATTCAATACTTTATTTACAGTAGTACGTAATTCATTCATTTCAGATTTACTCAATGTGAGTTTAGGGTCCTTACCTTTATAAGCGTAATAAATGACTCCACTGTACTCATCGTATTTACCTAGATTCGTCTTCCATCCTAGATTATCAAATCTATTCTCATCAAATTTTGTGGATTCTCTGTAGGATGCTCTAGTCGTAGGTTGCTCATCTGTGTCTGATACTTTCAAAACACCATTAACAATTTTCCCAGGTATTGCTCGTCTGGCGAAAGGTGATGTAGAAACGATATATACATCAGATACATAAGCTGGCAAATCAACCGTTGCGGTAAATTTACCTTGTTCGTCTGTCCATGCACCGTCTAATGCCTGAACATTTTCTTTTAAGGCAATAGTGTTTTCACCTTCAATTAATGGATTTCCATCATAAATGGAGAAAGGGACTCTTGATTCAGAATCGGAATAGTCAATTTCTACTTGTACTTTTTGTACGGTAGAGAAACTAGAGGGATTAGTACCAGTTCCTGGATCTTCCTGGTATAAGTCTTTGTCACTGTCTACACAACTGCTTACACCCATTGCAATAATCATTGTACATGCTAACCAAAACTTCTTCATATGCGTTGTTTTTTGTTTATGCGATAATTTAAGTCTGTTTTGTGTTTTAAAATAAACCCGTAAGTTCTTTGGAGGTCAAAGGCTTACGGGCACAAAGATATATATATTATTCAACACAATCATCGAAAAGTTGAATAATTTTTCGAAAATGTATTCTATAACTTGTATTTTTTATTCTTTTGTCTCATTATTCCATACTTCTTAGCCATGTAATTTCTTCTTTCCATTTACTTTCATCCGGAGTTTCGAGTATCAACGGTATATTATCAAATCTGGAATCTTGCATTAATCTTTCAAAAAAAGCTTTGCCAATCAATCCTTTACCAATGCTGTCGTGGCGGTCAACATGGGTGCCTAATGCTTTTTTAGAATCATTCAAGTGCATACCACGGAGGTAGTTGAATCCGACTTCTTTATCAAATTCATCAAATACTTTATCATATTCATTGACAATATCGTAACCAGCGGTATAGGTATGGCAGGTATCGAGACAAACACCTACCCGGTTCTTATCGTTTACCCGATCAATGATATATTTCAATTGCCAGAATTCGCTTCCTAAATTACTGCCTTGCCCGGCTGTGTTTTCAATAACAGCTGTTACTCCTTTTGTTTTTTCTAAAGCGAGATTAATGCTTTCTGCAATAAGCGACAGGCAATCTTCTGTTGATATTTTATTGAGAGAGCTACCGGGGTGGAAATTTAAAAGCTTCAATCCAAGTTGCTCACAACGTTGCATTTCATCCAGAAAAGCGGCACGACTTTTTTGAAGTCCCTCTTCCTCCGGATGCCCCAGATTGATAAGGTAACTGTCATGTGGAAGGATATATTCCGGTTGGAAAACATATTTCTCACAATTCTCTTTGAAGAGACTGATACTTTCTTCTGTTAGAGGTTTACTTACCCATTGACGTTGATTCTTGGTGAATAACGCAAAAGCATTTGCTCCTATTTCGTGCGCATTAATGGGTGCGAACTCTACGCCACCAGAGGCGCTAACATGTGCTCCGATATATTTCATTGTTCTTTCTTAATTTATTTTACTCTGCAAATATAACGTTTTTAAAGGAGTATATGTTTGTAGAGAGAACTCTTCTTGGTTACAATTCATAGGATCATGTACTTTATACTCTGTTCTTTATCTTTTATTCTCTATAAAAAATATCCCGTTATTCAATTTTCTATAAATTGAATAACGGGACAGTTTTTTGGGGGGAGAGATTAAATCTCAAAATCCGGTAAATAGTCTGTCAGGACTTTATTAACCTGTTTCCCTTTTACCTGATCTGTTACCGTCGTTGCACCTTCCTTTTTACCGGCATCGTAGTTTAAGGAAACTTTCTCCACTTTATTACTAACGTGAATAGCGGCTTTTCCTTTTTCCGTAAGGTTGCAAGTGATAGTCCAGTCACCTACTTGAATGATATTGCCTTTGCGAACTACCTGCATATCCGGACGGTTGTCTCCATGTGTATCCATCACAGTCAGGAAACGGGCGGTTTTGCAAGGAACAGTTGTAGAAGAGAAATGCCAGTGATTAGGATATTTCACTGCTTTTCCTTGTGCATTCGTCACATTTTTCCAGTTGGTCGGAGCACAGAAGAAAGTATCTACCATTGCCTGTTCCGTTTTTGCCGAACTGAAAAGATGGGCAACAGAGATACCGCCAGCTTTATTCCTTCCGGTTACTTTCACCTCATCGGTCAGTTCCTGTATTTCCATCGGTAATTCTACAGTATGTAAAAGGTAACTCCATGTAACAGCCTCCTTTCCTTCCAGTTCATCATAAATCACGAAAACTCCGGTACTTCCCAGTTGGATGATATGACGGCGGAACATATTCAGTTTGTTCTCATCCCATCCTTTTTCAGGCGTATATTGCGTACCGGATAGTTCTCCACGTTTCAGCCATAGGGGAGAAGTCACTTTACCATAAGCATTGGAAGCATCTCCTACCATATAAGCGATTTTTTCTCCTTCATACCAACGCGGAATCCAGCCATATCCTTCCGTTCCAATCTTTTGAGTCATTCCATTTACCAAAATGCTGTTGTGTGCACGGGTGTTACGGTAAGAATACATACAATGATCGTCCGTAAAACCTGTACGATGTCCGCTGCTGTAAAAAATGGCTTTACCTCCATAGAATGTATTAAAAGCATTCTGATTGGCCAGTGCATGGGAAGTGGAACCATAAGAACTGGAGCGGAACGATAACATGGCATTCTTATCTATATCTCCCAAAGAGGTATTCATCGTACCGATTCCCGTTTCATTGAATACTTTCGCCATGGGTAGTTCGGCAAGAGTATGTCCTTCTTTGGGGAGAACTTTCTTGGTTGTACAACGATACCAGGTCAAGTCTCCAGATTTTCCGAGGAAAGTTTTTTCCATGATATCCGGTTCCTTTTGCAGAATGGTACGTACATAAGCAGCCGCCCACGGATTATTACATTCACGTGCCAAGGCATCCGCATAACCTACTCGTGTACCGTTCGGCTTCATTTTGCTTTCATGTGAATTGCCTTGTCCTGCAGATTTTGAGAATGGAGGCTGCTGGTAGATGACGTAAAATGCATTGTTGTTATACCACGGATCGGCGAAGAAATCGAATCCGCTGATACGGGAGTAGAAAGCGGGAACTTCAATCAATGTGCGAAGATTGACCTGGAAATAAGAATCACCATTGTGCCATCCTCCATCCGCGTTGAGGCCCGGCAGACGGGATACCCATTCATTGTAGCAATAATCCACCCAGGTGGAAGCCATCGGGAGTTCGCCATACGTAGCAAATGCCGCCATATTCAAGATACGGAAAGTCATTTGCCAGACATGATTATCAGCAATGCGGTTTTCCAAGTGATTGACATATTCATGATAGAACTTCTTTCCATTGTCACGAATCGTTCTTAGGAGTAGTTTTCTCTCATTCGGAGTCAACAGATTGTACCATGCATCATACGCTGAAGTGCTCATGGACAGAATAGTAGAACGATTGAAATCTCCAGCAAAGTACTTACTTTTTTTCCAGGAAAGAATTTCGGAAAGACGCTTAATGCCTTCTTTGTAGTATACCTCATCTTTCGTTAGCAGGTAAGCGCGTACCATGGCTTCGATATTTGCTTCTTCACGGTCTACAATCTTACGACTTTCCCGAATCAGGGCAGAACGATATTGAACAATATTTGTCAACTTGACAACCTGGGTTGTATCAATTTCTTCTTCCAGATGTTTCAGCGGGTGGTTCAGGCATTTATCGGCTTTTCGGATATAAGCCTGTGCCTCCGGATTGTTTTTATTCCGTTCGATGATATTATCCCAATCTTCGGCATCAAGCAAGATGCGGGGATGAGTCTTGGGCAATTTGGTTAATACTTCCTGTAGAGAAGGAGGGTTGAATGTACGTATGTGTTCGTCTATATAAAAATGATAAACAGGTGACCATTCTTCTTTTCCTTCTTTGTTAACGTAGGCATGTTGCCAATACCATTTCCCTTTTTCAAAGAGTTTGAATGGGTTGAAAAATGCCCATTTTCTTTCGGCGGTAATCACTTCCGATTTAAATTCGGGGTCGCGTGCAATACGGATGCGGTAGGTTACTTCGGGTTTGTAGTCCTCTTCTTCAACTCCGTCCAATACAGCACCGAGGTGCGGGAACTTATCCGGCCACATAAAACGTGGGGGATTGACAGTAATATGCTGTCCGTTCAGGGGCGAAGGCGTTTCGCGGACCTCGTGCATCAATGTCTGTTGAGTCAGACGCATGATTCCTTTTTGCGCATACCCATTGGTGGATAGCAGAATACCGAGCAAAAGAGAAAATATAGACGTTCGTTGTTTCATCATCTTATTTTAATATTTATTATTCATCATGTATCATTCAGCGTTTATCGCTGTTTGAACAATTCTTTCAGACGGATGGTCTTGTTATTAATTAGTGGACGTGCCCAAAAACCGATAAAGGTTATGTAGCCTACGAAAACCAAGATAAATAACATTCCTGTGCGGAGCGATGTAGCATCTGCCAGTGTACTCACAATCATCGGACCACCCGCACCACCTACTATTGCAGAACATAGAATACCCGCAAAGGAGCCGTGATGTTGTGAGGCGGAGTTCAGTGCCAATGAGAATACGATGGAATACATCATTGAGATGCTGAATCCGACAGCGGGAAAGGCAATGATAGATACTTCTTTGCTTCCGAACAAAGCAGATAATAGTAGGATGATGGTCAATATTCCGGAGATTTGTAACAACCGTTTGCTGTCAATCAGCTTGAGTAGAATCATACCTACCAGACAACCGGCTGTCATCAGCCCCCAGAAGTAGCTTACAGCTTGTGCACCTTCAGTTTGCGGATTTACTCCATGATATTGTTCGAGGAATGTACTCATAAAAATAGAAGTTCCCTGTTCCGTACTTACATAACAGAAGATTCCCAAGAAAAACAACCATACATATTTCTGTTTAAACAAAGCGAGGTATGAATCTTTTGACCCGCTTTTTTCATCTTCTTTCAGTTCGATCTTGGGAAAGCGGGAGACACCGACGGCAATCAGCATTACTAATAATAGGATGGTGAATACCCAGTAAAGAGATACCCACGGCATTTCCCGTGGAGTGACATCGGCCAACAGGTCGATAAAGAAACCTTTACCTGCTGTATATGTTGCCGGATCAAGTTCACGAATCAGATAAGTATATACCAGAGGACTTAGGAAAGAAGCAATGCCAAACATGAACTGTGCCAGTTCGGCGATAAATGCATAGTTTTCTTCTCCTCCTACGGTACGTTGGAGCGGATTCAATACCGTTTGTAACATGGCCATTCCCAGTCCGATGATGAAAGAAGAAGCCAATAACATCGGATACGTGTGCATGCAGGCAAATAAGATGGTGCCGATGAACGGCATCAGAAATCCACCGAATAATACCGGCTTTTCACCGAAACGGTCGATGAGCAATCCGGCAGGGATAGACATGATAGCATAGGCCAGGAAAAAAGAGGTCGGGATAAATCCCGCCATTGCCAGGTCACTTAGATTGAAGTTGTGGATAATGTCCGGAATGAGTGGTCCCAGAATATTAGTAATAAAAGAGATGGTGAACCAAAACGCCATAATCAGCGTCAGCATTCCTAAATTCTTTTTCATAATTTAATCAGGTTTGGAGCAGATAATTGAGTAAATACAAGTGACGCAGCTCCAATACTTCCAGCCTTGTTTCCAAGAGCGGCAGCTATGATTTGGGTATTCACGGCACAGTCGGGGATGGCATAACTACGCGCTTTTTCGCTTACTTTCTGAATGTAAAAATCTCCGGCTTCGGAGAGTCCTCCGCCGATCACAATCTTTTGAGGACTAAAGATATTGATAAAGCCTGCAATTCCATGTCCTAAAAAGTCACAGTGTTCTTCCAGTGATACTTTTGCAATCTGATCCCCTTGTTTGTAAAGGCGGACAATCAATTCTCCGTTAATCTCCTCATTCGGGTAGGAGATACCTGCGTCTGCTATTCGTTGACTGAAGCGGCGTACCAAAGCGGAAGTGGAAGCATAGTGTTCCAGGCAGCCGACAGAACCGCAAGCACAAGGTTCACCATTGGCAATGAGAGGTACGTGTCCCAGTTCCGTTCCCCGGTTGGCATAACCGTTGAACAATTTGCCGTCGATGACTACTGCACCGCCAATACCCGTTCCTACTGTCAGGAAGACAACATGAGTAGCTCCCTGACCGGCCCCATACATTGTTTCTCCCAGTCCCATTAGATTGGCATCATTTCCCAATAAAGCAGAAAGTCCGGTTTCTGTTTCAATGTGGTCTGCCAAGTGAATGTTTTCCCAACCGTTGATGTTTTCCGCACCTCCTAAAACAACACGGTTCGTACAATCTACGATACCCGGTGTTCCGATTCCTATACCATCAATTTTGTAGCCTTTTTCTTGTGCAAAGGCTTTCGCTTCATTGATAGCAGTAACCAACTGTCCGATGACAGCTTCTGCTGATTCATCGGCTTTCGACGGTAACTTTCCTTGAAAGTAAAATACGCCTTCATTATCAATAAGGGCGTATTTTACTGAAGTTCCGCCAAGGTCAATTCCTATAGCGTATTCTTTTTCCATTTCTATTTAAGTACTAGATTATTCATTGCTTTTACTGTTTAACTACACTCTTTCCGCCCAAATCGGTGAACTCCAAGCCCATTGTCCGTCACGTTGGCGAACGCGTACATAGTAGTAATCCGTATCACGTTGCGGGTCTTTATCTTCCATGTAGTGTTCCAGAGTGAAACAGCTTTCCGGCATAGCACGATTGAAAAGGATCGCCTCGCTCAACCAACCGATCATGAAGTGTGAACGTGAACCTTCGAGCAACTCGCCCAACGTATGTTCAAACTTCTTGCCATTGAATTCGGCAATGATCTTACCGTCTTTGGGCATTTCCACATCCAGAATGACGGCTTGCATGGCTGCTGTAGTCGTATTCGGATTTTTGCTGCTATACATATCCAGTTCGGTTTCCTTGTTGCCAACGGATACGATACGGTTGACATGCGTGTGGAATTCAGTTTCACCTTCTTGCGGAGAAGTGAACGCTGCGCCACGGAAACAAGGAGTTACACTATGGATCTGTCCTTTGTCCACGGACAGTTTACCCTGCCAATGTACGTATTTCTCTTCACGATTCCAACCAAAATCAACTTTAACTTTGCAACGTACCGTATCACCTTCCGGGGCAATCGGAGTCAGCGGGCCATTCATGCGAGCTAAAATCTGTCCGTTCTTGACAATATCTACATAGTCGATACAGCTTTCACCTGTAACGTTCAGATAGATACGGCGGCTGTTACCGCGAACCACGTCACCCATGAAAGCGTCGTTGAGGCGGAAGTCGATAATAATTTTATCACCGGTTGCGGCACATACATGGCGGGTGCGGAGAGCTTCCCAAATAGCGTCGCGAGTCAATGACGGAGCCATGACACCGATACGACCGTCGCCATAGCTTCCCGGATAACCGGAATGTTGATCGGTAGAAGCCATGATACCGAATTTGTTGCCTAATTCAAGACCATATTGAATGGTTCCTTCCCATTGGCGCGGACCCATATCGTGTAGATAAGGATAATCTCCCTGATCGCTTTCTGCCAGACCATGACGGGAATACATTTCTACGAATGGGGTAATATCTCCTTCGGTAAAGCATTTCCAGTTGTAACCGCGATAGCCGCCCTGGTAACCCATGTGATGTGGAGTAATAAATACTTTGTGTCCTTTTGCCTTCTGTTTCCAGTCTTCGATAGAAGTACATTCTACAAGCGGTGCGTCAAGATCATAATTCAATGCAACATGGTCACCATGTTCCATACTGTGGGCCTCGTATCCGACAAAAGTAAGGAACTCACCTTCTTTATTATATTCATTCGTCATTTTTACGTACTTCTCATAACCGCCTTCACGCAAACGTTTGAAAGCTCCTGTGTGATAATCAATCACCCATTTCAGGCGGGGATCATCTGCTCCGGGAATATCCGGCCACATAGCATGAGGAGTGACACTGACAAAATCTAATTGTCCTTTCGCTGCTTCAAAAGCGTCGCGCATGTCGCCGTGTCCGTATGTGATGTTGCAATGGTTATGTAAGTCGCCCCAGTACATTTTGAGGTTACTGGCTGACGGCATAATCTTTTTTGCTTCTTTGCTTCCAGCTGCGCAAGAACCCAGCAAACTGCCTGAAGCTGCCAATCCGAGGAAAGACCAGCCTGTGTTTTTTAAAAACTTTCTTCTATCCATGGTTTTATCTAATTTATTCGGTTATTAGGCACGGATTACACGGATTTCACGGTTTTTAGAATGATGATGGGTAAAGCAACAGCGTTCATCCGTGTAATCCGTGCCTAATTTTATTATATAACTAACTATAAAGCATATTGGGGACACCTTGCCCTCTTAGCGGTTTTGCATTTGCCGGCGATCACCTTTAAAGAGGACTTTTTCCTTTTCATCCGGGTCAGTATCTTTGTACTGTTTTTGAGTGTCCTGAAGTAGCTCCATCAGTTCTTTTTGTACTTTAGCATACTCCGGTTTGCCGAAGACGCTGTTCATTTCTCTCGGATCAGCTTTCATGTCATACATTTCCCATTCGTCAATATCGTTGTAGAAATGAATCAGTTTGAAATCTTGTGTACGGATACCATAGTGACGTTTTACAGAGTGTTCTGCAGGGTACTCGTAATAATGGTAATAAGCAGCTTTACGCCAGTCGGCCGGGGTTTTGCCTTCGTTGACCAATATCGGTTTCAAAGAAGCTCCTTGAATATCTGACGGGATATCTACTCCGGCAAAGTCGAGGAAGGTAGGAGCAAAGTCTACATTCATGCTGATTGCATTACTGGTACTTCCTGCTTTGATTGCTTTCGGGTAACGGATGATAAGAGGCATGCGCTGACATTCTTCATACATGAAGCGTTTGTCAAACCAGCCATGTTCGCCAAGGAAGAAACCCTGGTCGGAGGTGTAGACAATGATTGTATTGTCCAGTTCACCAATCTTTTCGAGATAATTCAGTAGTCGGCCGATATTTTCGTCTACTGCCAGAACCGTAGCCAGATAATCGCGCATATATTGTTGATATTTCCAGCTGATTAAAGATTTGCCTTTCAAGTCACCTTTGCGGTATTCGGCAATGCGCCCGGCGTATACAGAATCCCATTTATCCTGAACTTCAATAGGCATACGTTTATATACACTATAAAGACGGTTGGTTGTATCTTTCAGCATCTCTTCACGAGTCATCAATTTGAGATCCCAGTCGTTTGTCAACGTGTGCTCGATAGACATATCCTGCTCGCGAGCAGCTCTTCCACGACCTTCGTAGTCGTCGAACAGATTAGCCGGTTCTGGGAAAGTTGTATTATTGAATATGCCTAAATGACGGGGAGCGGGCATCCAGTTACGGTGTGGGGCTTTCTGGTGATACATCATGCAGAACGGTTTGTTCTTGTCCCGTCCTTCAAGGAATTTAATTGCTTTGTCGGTAATAATATCCGTAGCATATCCTTTTTCTACGATATGTTTTCCGTCTTCCCAGAAATCAGGATCGTAATAGTCACCTTGCTCATGTTGGCCGCTAAGGATACTCCAATGGTCGAAACCTTGCGGTTCGCTGATGAGATGCCATTTGCCAATCATGGCAGTCTGGTATCCGGCTTGCTGAAGAAGTTTGGGGAATGTCTGCTGATCACCGTTGAATGTACTTGCATTATCGGTAAAACCATTCTCGTGACTGAACTTGCCGGTGAGGATGCAAGCGCGTGAAGGTCCCGAAAGAGCATTGACAGCGTAACAATTATCAAAGCGAATACCTTCATTGGCAATCCGGTCCATATTAGGAGTTTGGATCAGATTTCCTCCATAACAGGACATTGCTTGAGTGGTGTGATCATCCGTCATCATGAAGATGATGTTCGGCTGTCTGACTTCTTCTTTCTTTTGGCTGTTGCAAGAAACGAGGCTTAGTGCTGCCAATGGGAGGAGTAGGGTAGAGGAGGTGTAATAGTTTTCCATAATGATAAGAAGCCTCTCCCAAGAAAAGGGGCAGGGAGAGGCTTTGAGGCTTTTTATAGTTTGTATTTTAATGACTGTTTCTTTCCGTTTACTTTCACTTCTACTTCCAGACCGTTTTCATCGAACGCTTTGTTCTTGAATTTAGCGTCAAATTTAGGGGCATCTGCGCTTTTCTTAACCGGGTAGATAACAGTGATGTAACGTACAGCTTCTTCGCCGTCTTTTCTCACGTTGAACGATACATTCATACGTTTGTAGCGTTTGCGATAAGCTGTTGAACACCATCCTGGTTCTTTTTTCATACTCATGCCAGCAGGGCCAAAGCATTGCAGTTTCATATTGCTTCCATCCTCAAACTGTGTCAGGAACGTCATGTCTTCGCGGCTGTTGGCAATTTCTCCTTTCGGCATCTGATAGTGAAGATTGATAGAACCTTTACCGCTACCTGCCATTTCATCTACAATGACAAAGTAAGTGTTATCAACGAAGAAAACAGAACGACGGTGTTTCAGATTCTTGTAACTCGGATTTTCAGTCACTAAAGTCTGGATAGCACCTTCCGGTTGCCATAACTTAGTAACAGATTCTGTTGTCTCGAGATTTTTGTTGTCCAAGGTTACTGTGTTGTGAACACAAGTCTGACGGTGCCAGTTGCGTTGTTCCATTACTTCGCCTTCACCGGCGTATACATACGAACCTGAATCCGGGAACAAATTCTTGCCGTTGAACCAAAGTTCAAATGTACCATTATCCGGCTGACAGTGCCAAAAAGCTTTCGGACCTGCCTTTACTACCATTTGGGTAGCATCCATTCCCCATGAATTACGGAATACAAAGAAGCCTGATTTCAGGAAACCTTTAGACATATAATCCGGCAATGCACCTTCTTTTCCTTCTGTGGCAAAGTATTTGATTGCCTGGTTCTTTGGGAACAGTTTGCTCCATGCTTTGTAGTTTTTCACCATTTCTTTCTTTGTTGTCAACTTGGCATCGCTGAAACATGGATTGGTGTAATCAGGGAAAGAAATGTTTGCGTAGAACATAATCATGCTTTCGATTGTATCCAGATAATCTTGAGGGAATTCCTTACGGAATCCGTTGGCATCTGCGATACCTAAAGCTTTACAGAAAATGTTAATAGCTGCCAGATGATAATGTGGGTCAAGTTCGAACTGTCCGCCATCTTCGTATACCTGTACGTGGATTTCACGGTTCAGAATGTCGATACCACTTTTTCTCCAAGCCGGAGCATCTTTGAATTCAGGGAAAAAGGCACCTGCATAAATCATGCGTTGAGCTTCAAACAGTAAATGGTTGCCTTGATCCGAGTAATTAGCAAGGATATGTACAGCATGTTTGTAATAGTTCACCAGGAATTCTGTCAGGAAGTCCGGAGTGAAAGAAGGGGAGGGAAGGAATAACTGGAACTGTGAAGTCTGGTCTTGCAGACGATTACTAACTTCCAGCGGGCGCCATGCAAAACGTACGTTTTCTACTTCGCCTTTGATTTTTCCATCACTAACCAGCTCATATTCTTTCTTGTCCATCTTCACCAACGGATTCTTTTTAATCCAGTCGATATACTGATGTGCCCATTCTTTAGCATATTTCTCGTCACCGGATATGCGATAAGCCTTTCCCATCGGAGTGAACCATTTGTGACGGTGCAACTGCCAGCGGAGCTCATTGTCTTTCACCGGCCAGTATTGCCAGTTGATGTCTTCTCCGTAGTTGTAAGAAGGCTGATAACCTTTATGTACGAAGAATGTATGTTTCAATCCGTCATCGGCCCATTGCTGTTCTTCTTTGCTGATAGTCACTTTGTTCAGATTGATATCCGGAGTTTTTACGTTGGTACGTGCACGGTAATAGTCCAGTAATGCTTTGGCAGCATCCTCATCTTTACCCTCCTGATGCAAAGCTTTTACTTTCTCCAGTCCCGGATAGTCCAGGTTAAGAAGAGAAAAGACTTCGCTTTTCAGTTCTTGGGCGTAACCCTTGCTTACGAAACATGCGATTGCAAGCAAAATGATGTACTTTAAAGTTTTATTCATGATATAATTTACGATTTTACGATTTACTATTTACGATTGAAAAGACTCTTGCTTTTGTATTATTGGATCACTCTCAACTCTCCATTCTCAACTTTCAACTTCTTCAATTCCATGAATCTCTTCAATGCTTCCAGATAATAGTAGTCAGCATAGTTCAGTGGAGTATCGATTTCAGAGCCGTTAGGCAGTGAACCGACAGAATGCATCAGAATGAAGCCCTGATTGTCACCCACTTTTGCAAGATATGCGTCGCTTGACAAACTCTTCAGAATCTTTTCCGCATAATCCAGATATTTCTGTCCGTCGGGAACCATGGTGCTTAGTTCGATCATGGCAGAAGCAGTGACAGAGGCAGCAGATACATCGCGCGGAGTTTCTTTAGTTACAGGAGCATCATAATCCCAGTAAGGAATGGCATCCTCCGTTTTTACGCGGTCCATAATCATATTGGCTATATCCTTTGCAAAGTTCAGGAAAATGCTGTCATTTGTTTCACGGAAGCAAGCGGTATATCCATATATAGCCCATGCTTGTCCGCGTGCCCATGAAGAATCATCGTTCTTTCCTTGGAAAGTTTGTTTGCTTTCCACTGTACCGTCGTTGTTATAGCTTATTACATGCCAGCAGGTATAATCCGGACGGAAGTGATTATGCATGGTGGTCATAGCATGTTTGATAGCAATGTCTTTGTATTTATTGTCACCTGTCGCTTTTGCTACATTAAACAGAAGATCGAGGTTCATCATATTGTCGATAATAACCGGGAAGTTCCATGTTCCGAAATCCCATGAACGGATAGCACCGATAGAGTCGTTGAAACGACCGCAGAGGTTATCGGCAGTTTCTCTCATCACAGCAGCGATGGTATCGTTAGGTGAAAGACGTTCTGCATTGCCATAGCTGCAGTTGACCATGAATCCCAAATCATGCGTACCTTTATAATAGCGTACCGGATTCAGAAGATTGGTATATTCGATTGCTTGAGTTTTCAGTGTATCGTTTCCTGTCAGTTCGTATGCATACCATAATGAACCGGGGAAGAAACCACTTGTCCAGTCATAAACGTTGCAGAGACGGCGTTTGCCTAGCTGGTCAGCAGTAGGTTGTGCGCGTAGCGAATCTTTGAATGTTAATGAATCTCTTTCCAACTGACGGCAAAGGAAATCCATGTCATAACCTGTACGGATGGAGCGTGGCAGCATTCCTGTACCACTAACTTCTTCAGCAGAAAGTTGTAATTGGGCGGAAGCTACATCCAGTCCTTTTTTTATCCAACTGTAGTCTTCCTTTGGAGCTGTCTGGCACGACGCGAGTGCAATACTAACCGAAGCAAAGAGAACAAGTTTCATTTTCATGTTATTCATTTTAAGTGATTGTTTTTAGAAGTTTTGTAACTGATGCAAAAGTAACCGAAAGGCAAAACTTTCCGTTGCAGGATTGTCCAAAAGGAGTTCGAACTCTGCTTTTCAAGTTTTGATTTTGTTGAAAAAGGTTTTAATTTTCTCCAATATGCCCTAATTAAGGCATATTGGAGAGAATGAGGACTATTCCCAATTCGGATTTTGATTAAATTTAATCATCAAGTCCATGTCTCTTTGTGGAATGGGAAATAGTTCATGCTTACCTTTTACAGTATGTCTGTAAACAACATAATTAAATTCAGTTTCCGCAGTCCACCAGTTAAGCAAATCATTGTATGTTTTTTGAATAGTTTCATAATATATTCCCCAGCGGATTAAATCCATGCGGCGGTGTCCTTCAAAAGCCAGCTCATAAGCTCTTTCTTGATAGACTGCTTTACGAAAATCTTCTTCATTTAAATCTTTTAAATCACAAATACTCGTCTTACTAGGATTACCAAATCCACGACGGCGCACCATATTGATCGCTTCATAAGCTTCATCAGTAGGTCCATGTTTCCATTCATTCAAAGCCTCTGCGTAAAGTAAAAGTACATCTGCATAACGTAGGAAATACCAATTAACATTCGATTTATCGTTATTGATTAATTTACTGGTGGTTACATATTTTTCAATGTCCCATTTAGCAGGTGTATAATTTTGTTTTTCTTTTTGTCCTTTACTGGGGTCTTTGTCTTTTTCTTTAGCAGAATAATCTGTATCATTTTTTCCTTTTGTCCAAAGTACTTTATCATCATCGTATTTATAATTGGCAACGGAAAGATCGCAACGCAAGTCTTGAGGATGTTCACGCCATTCTGTTACGAAAGTATGCACCACTTTCACATTTCCTGCGCAACTTCCACGCTGTCCTGCGATTGATGTGGTTTTAACTCCATTCCATTTTCCAATACGGCCTACAGGATCACTGTTTCCTGAAACGGTAGGGGAGTAAAATGATATTTCGATCAAGCTTTCTGTTGGGTCCCAAACCCCGTTACAAGTGTTTTTCCATAATTGTTCGTAATCAGATAGAAGAGCATGTTTGCCGGATTCTATTAAAGTACGGGCGGTTTTAGCGGCTTCTTCCCATTTTGACTCATCATATATAGGATATCCTGCCCATGTGGCGTAAACTTTTGATAATAAGCCTAGAGCAGCTCCCCTGGAAAAACGATAGCTGTTATCGATGCGGTATTGGTCATCTTGTGCATAGGGCAGTATTCTACTAGCGTAAAGCAGGTCATCTTCGATGAATTCATACACTTTTTCCGGTTTTACTTGAACAAATGTTCTTGGATCTTGTTTCGACATTTCTGTATTGGTCATAAGAGCAATATTACCATATCTGCGCACTAATTCAAAGTAAAACATAGCTCTTAAAGCTCTTGCTTCAGCTATATATAAAGTGGCCAATTGCCGGTCGGTATCTGAGTATGTATTTATTTTGCTTGAGATTCTTTCTAGAAAATCATTCGCATTATAAACACCGGCATACAAAGATGACCAGGTAGTTTGTACTTCCGATTGAGTGGTAGGAAATGCATTGGCTGGTATGATACGATAGTTTTCCGTACTATTTCCTTCTGCCTGCTCCATATCTGTTCCTAAATTGAACAATATAGATAAATGATAGCCATATTGTCCATCTTCTATGGTTGAACGATAAACGCCTTGTAATACAATCTCTGCCTCTTTAGCATCTCGCATAAAGTTTTTCTTTTCTACATCGGTGCTGGTTTCTTCGTCTAATGTGCAAGAATTAAAAGGTAATGCACATATTACTGATATTGCTATATAGTATAGAATCTTTTTCATTGTACTTAATTTATTATTAAAATTGAATATCAAGCCCAAAAGTAAATACTTTACTCTTTGGATATGCACCCCAATCTAGTCCAGGAGTCATCGGATTGCTCCCTGCTGTACTTACTTCCGGATCATAACCACTATATCCTGTAACACAGAATAAGTTTTGTCCTGTAGCATAAACACGAAGTCTGGATACATAGAATTTACTTGTCCATTTTTTAGGTAAAGTATAACCTAATGTTATATTTTTCAAACGAAGGAATGAACCGTCTTCTACAAAACGTGAATAGACATCATTGGTAATGTATCCATTATATAAAGGTACTTTATTGGATGCATTGGTCGGACTCCAGCGATCCGCTACTTCAGCCAGCATATTTCTACGTCCGCTTCTTGATTGAGTTGAATATAGACGGGTTGCATTATAAACGTCATTGCCGTAATTGAATTGTAGCATGAAACTGAAGTCAATCCCTTTATAATTTAGTGTATTGGTGATACCTCCATACCATTTGGGGATTGCAGAACCGATGACAGTACGGTCTTTGGTTGTAATTTTACCATCTCCGTCTTGATCTTTATATTTTACTACACCCGGTCTTAAAGGCTCTTTTGTACTATAGCGCGGGTCATTAACGACTCCGTCTTTTAAATACAATGTAGGATCGCCTGGTTTTGTGTAAAAATCAGAACTTTGGTAGATCCCATCAAACTCATATCCATAGATCAATCCTAAAGATTCACCGACTTTGGCTATGTAATCATATGCGGTGAAGTTGCTGTCGAATCCGGAACGTGCATACATCGCATCTACACCGGAAGCAAGTGACTTTAATGTATTTTTGATAAATGATATATTAAAGTTCGTATTCCAAGTAAAATCTCTTGTTTGTATGTTAATACTGTTCACATTTAATTCAAATCCTTTATTTTGGATCTTACCAATGTTCTGCATTTGTGAGTTAAAACCTGTAATGTGTGCAAGTGACTGAGCTAGCAAGAGGTCTTTTGTGTTTTTGATAAAGAAGTCTGCTGTAATATTTAGGCGACTATCAAAGAACCCAAGATCTACACCTAAGTTCACAGTATTGGAACCTTCCCATTTCAGGTTAGCGTTTTTGAGTTGTTTCGGTGTCAATACCGTTACTGTATTATTACCTACTCCATATTTACTGGCTTCATATAAATCTAATGATAAATAGTTTGAAATACGGTCATTACCGACAGTACCCCAACCGAAGCGAACTTTAAAGTTTGACAACCATTTTATATCTTTCATGAATGCTTCTTCAGAAACACGCCAAGCAGCTGAGAAAGAGGGAAAGTAACCCCATTTATTCTTTTGGGAGAATACAGTAGAACCATCTGCACGTATTGTCGCTGTTAATAAATAGCGATTGTCATAATTATAGTTACCACGGGCGAAGAAGGATAGTAGCATCTTGTCACTATAGCTGGAGCTCACTTTACTAGGAGTAGCTCCGATGCCTAAATTGTCATTGCCCAGATTATCAAATGGGAAATCCATCGCTTCTCCTAATAGATATTCGCTGCTTTTGAATGAAACTTCATGGCCTAACATCACATCATAAGTATGTTTTTTAATTTTTTGTTTCCATGTGATGTTATTATAATTAGTCCAACGTACGTCGCGTCCCATTTGAGTTCGGCCATACGGTTTTTCTCCATTACGATATGCTTCTTTAGAACCAGTTTTGTAAAAAATGTCAGTTCTGCTGTCAGTTGTATTATAAGTACCAGCTGTCTTAAATGTTAATCCTTTAATAATTTGCCAGGTAACAGATGCATTGGCTGACCACATTTCTCCACGTTTATCATTAGTAACGGATTCGGTTTGCATGACAGGATTGACTTGCGCAAGGCTTTCTCCAGTCTCTAGCATTTCAGGGTCAATAGCAGAATTTAATAATTCTTCATCTGTCAGCTTCAGACCACCTGTTGGACGTGCACTTAGAATTTGTGCTAACATATTAAAACGTCCGGAGTCTGCGGAAGTTCCCACGCCTTTACGGTTCGTTTGTGCGTAATTAACAGTTGTATCAAAAGTGATGTTTTTTGTTATCTTTTGATTAAAGCGAATTTTACCTGTCGTTTTATCAAATCCACTATTCTTAAAAATACCATTTTCAATATAACGGGAAAATGAAGCTGTATATTTGGTATTATCACTACCGCCTGAGATGGATAGATTATGGTCTTGTGACCATGTCGGATTGAAAGTCTCTTCTTGCCAGTCTACTCCTTTCATTCCGATATAATCTTCCGCTGATTGATAAAGATAAGGAATTCCATTATCATCATTTCCTGATTTATAGTAGGAATTTGCATATTCGGGTTTTATTTCTCCTTGCAATTTAACGAATTCATAAGGAGAAAGTACATCTAACATTTTTGAAATCTTACGATAACTTGCAGAGCCGTTGTAGTTAATTACAGGGCGTCCTACTTTACCTGACTTGGTGGAAACCATAACCACTCCATTGGCTGCGCGCGCACCGTAGATAGCGGCAGAAGAGGCATCTTTTAAAACTTCTATAGATTCAATATCGGAGTTCGATAAATAATCGATATTATCTACTTGAAAACCATCTACGATATAAAGTGGAGAAGCATCTCCTGTTAAAGTACCTACACCACGGATGTTGATATTAAATCCAGCTCCCGGTGTACCGTCGGTTTGGGTAATTTGTACTCCGGCAATTTGTCCTCCTAAAGCTCCCATAACAGAACTGCTTTTATAGCCTTCAATGTCTTTGGAAGCGACGGATGCAACAGAACCTGTCAAATCACCTCGCTTCATGGAACCATATCCGACAACAACAACTTCGTCTAAAGTTTTATTATCTGGTACCATTTTAACATTCATAGGAGATTGTCCGGTATATTTAATCTCCTGGGTTTTATATCCAATATATGAGAAAGATATTATTGAACCTTTTGAAGTTGTTAACGTAAAGTTTCCGTCGAAGTCAGTAATAGCACCAGTAGATGCACCTTTTACCATAACTGTTGCTCCGATAAGCGGAGTGTCTGTTTCATCTACAACAACACCTTTTACAGTTATGTTCTGGGCTTGTAAGCTGATTGTGAAAATCAGTGCTAAGAGGGTGATATACCCTCTTAGTTTTATTGATTTAGTGATTGTATTATACATAGTTAATGATGTTTTGCTCATTATTTAATAAATTTTTTGTCAAACCATATGATGATAGGTGCTATTTTCTTTCCATTTTTTAATGATTCTCCGGTTTCTGTTGTATCAACGGTGACATTTGTAAGGAAAGTCATTTCTCCAACCATAATTCCATTAGCATATTCTCCATTACTATTTTTCCAGATATTCGGACTGATATGTATAGTCAGGTCATTAGGAACTACATAGGCTAATGCTACGGATAGTCTATCCGATTGATTAGGTAATTTCTTACTATGGCTCATGTCGTATACGCTGCCGTAATATGACATCGGATTCCTAGACCCGGTTGATAGTTTTATATCCATAGCTTTATAATATGTAGTCCATAGTTCATTTAAGAATGAACCGGCAGTTCCGGGTGCTCCTTTTACTAAAGTGCCTTCTGTGGGATAGTAGTTAAATGAACGGCGGTAATCTAATGCGAAATTAGAAGTTGTAGTTATTCCGTTAACTGTAACCAACGGAACTGTTGAATTACCACCATTTTTCGGATCAGCTTGGAAGACAAAAGGATTATAATGGATATGTACTCCATTATTTGCTTTTAAGTCATAATGAATAAATACAAGAGTTGTTTGAGATATCTGGCTATCTTTATCTGTTCCGGCTGTTGCTGTAACATAACAAAATCCTATTGTATTTGCTTTGACTTCATTTTTATCTGCGGGCCATGTAGCTTCTTGATTGAAACTGATTTTTCCTGTATTGCTATCGATTGTTAAGTTGTCACAATTATTTCCGTTCTTGATGCTCCATGCGACCGATACATTCCCTTTAAGCCCTGTTTGTGGACTTGGGAAAGTGAAGCTTTTTAATGTAGCATCCGCATTAGCTTCATTATCTTCTGTAATTCTAAATTGATTAGCATTATTTTCTTCTGGTACATCAATGTTGTTTCCATAACGAATATCAGTGAAGTAATTAGGATTCTCAATGATATTCAGAGTAAATGTTGCATCTGCAGGATTTTCTGCGTTTTTAGAGTTAGTCGCTCTCACGGTAAGAGGATAATTTCCTTGTGGAATAGTATTCCCTTTTTCTACAGAAATTGTTCCGGTTTGGGCGTCAAATTCTATCTGCCCCTTTAATGCATCCGGTTCATTAATCAAGCTGAATTGGATATTATCTCCTTTCAACCCTTCCTTAGGACTAATGGTGAACTTTGAATATTGATATTTATCAATACTTGTTTCATATTCGAATCCTGAAATTGGCTCAATGTATTCTACGACTTGTAGTGTAAATGCATTATTGAAATCTTCTTCTCCAAAATTGTTTTTAACATGTATTGAGATGACATAGTTATTTCCACTTTGCAATCCGTGGTCTTTGTCAACGGAAAGAACTCCGGTAGTTGGATCTATTTTAATTTTATCTGTTGTAGGGGTAATATTTTTTATAGAATATTCTATTCCTTCTAATGAACCTTTAAGTGCAGGCGCATTACTCTGAAATGAGGTCTTTCCACTTTTGTCGTTTTCAGCTTCTAGCATATCTTCGTTAGGAGTGTACTCCAAACCAAAAGGTGCTGACGTGACATTTATTTCTAGTGCATTCTCAAATATTCCTTCATCTTCAGAAGAAGCTCCGGTTGTTAGTTTTAATGAGATGTTATAAATACCGGGAAGAAGTGCTGTGCTACCTTTGATAATACTTATTTTTCCACTTTTAGTGATGTCGAAGTATTTTGAATAGTCACTTTTGGCAATCTCATATTTGGTAATGGTTACATGATCTCCATCTGTCTTGACTTGCGCTGTTGGTAGTTCTACTTCACTTGTTTCATCAATAATATCATTATATTTGACTTGGAGTTTGTTGGGTTCCACTGTAATTCCATCGGGGACGGCCTTCAAAAAGTTTATTTCTACAATATCTTTAAATTCATAATAATTCCCTCCGGATATGCATGATATGGATAATTTATATAGGCCAACTTGCATATCTTTGGTGCTATTTATAGATATGAATCCATCATTCGGGTCGATAGTAAAACAATCTCCGGAATAGGCTTCACCTTTTAAAGTAACTTTGGTTATAGCAAAGTCAGAAGGTGTATTTCCTTTATAAGTTGGGCTACTAATTCTTCCACTCATCGAAGGACCTATATCAGTCATGCCTGAGTAGAATATTGTGAATTTAGTAGAATCGGTAGTTTCTGTATCATCACAAGATGTATAAACTACACCCATTATAACTATCATCAGACTCATTATAAGCCTTGATTTGGTTTTTAATAATGTATGTTTCATTTCTTAGATATATTAATTAAGTGTGTATGACAAATTATATTCTTTATTATCAATAATTACTTTTACTGATGTTCCATTTGCATGGAATGTTCCAGCGACCTCATCATCTGCTATATCTGTAAATGTGGCTGTCATATTGATGTTTGCTGCTTCCGTACCTTCATTAATTGGGTATATTATACTGATGAATCTTGCAGCACCATTTTCTATTTTAGGTTTGCGTATGGTAACTTGATAACCTTTACGTTCGGTTTTTTGTCCTATATCATTAGAAGTATTAGTCGTTTTTACGGATGCGCTATAATTGTTGGCTGTTTCAACAAAGGTTCTAAGCATGATATTATTATTGTCGCTAAAAGCCGTATGTGCACCGTAAATATGGCTGTCTTTTTGTCCTTCGTCTATTACAACATCGCTTGATGCGTTTTCAATAGGACATAAATGAAAATTCACATTGATGTTACTGTTATGGTCTGCTGTGGTATCATATCCTTCATCTACTATAACAAAGAACTTTTGATTAACAAAAAATACAGAACGGCGATGGGTCAAATTCAGATGTTTTTCAGCTGAAACAGTATATGTCGGATTTTCAGTAACCAAGACATCATAGGATGTTGATTCATCCGTCTTTGTTGTTAATTGAAGCAATTTTCCTTTCATACTATCGTCAGGTATTGTTTTACTCATTATGGTTAACGTGTTATGTCTGGCTGTTTCGCGATAGCTCTCTCTATCGCTCCCACTGTATGCGTATGACCCTGCGTCAGGGAAGAAATTACGTCCTCCTTTATATAAACTAAATGTACCGTTATCTGGTTGACAGTGATATTTTTTATTAGTATTGTTGTTTTTTAGTATCATCATCATAGATTGGTCATCCCATTTATTACGCAGAATATAATACCCTCCATTCGTATAAGCTTTTTGTAAATAAGTAGGTGTGGATCCACTTAGTCTTTCTGAAGCCACCCATTGTATTTCTTGATCATCTGGGAACATTTCTGCATACTTTTTGAAATTTTTAATGAGTACACTTTTTCCTAAACGACTGGAACGGGTATCATTAAAGTTTTCTACACTGTAATTGGGATAAGTGATATCCATGACAAAATGAGCTGGTAATTTTAACTTCTCAAGGTATCCTGCCGGAAATCCGCCGGCTTTATTATTTAATTGAGCTATTCTGTAAGTTTCATAAAAATCAGAGATGGCACCAACGTGGTAGCTAATATCAAATTCGTAATGTACTCCATCTGCAAGGAACTGTTTATCTATTTGTTCTCCTAGTTTCTGAGAACCTTCTGATAGCCATTCATTAGCATTCTTGAACTCAGGCATGAGTATGCCTGCCATTGCTACAGCTTGTGCTTGGGTAACCAGAATGTTACCTTCTTTATAATAATTCAAACGAATACATTCTACTTCTTTGGCAAATGCTGTCAAGAAGACAGAGAGCCATTCTGGCGTGAAATTTTTAGATTGAATGAAATAAGTCATGATATCTATTTGTGAGATAACTCTTTCAGCTACCTGTAAACCTTTCCATTGATAATCAACATCATTCTCTTGTCCTCCTTCTTCGGGGAATGTTGTTCCTTCTTCATAAGGAAAAGTCTTAAGCCAATCCGAGTAAACATTGATCCATGATTCTGCATATTTTTCATCACGACTTGTGCGATAGGCTTTTGCTTGTGGGAGCATCCATTGATGGCGATGAATCTGATATTTAAATTCTTGGTCAGTGACTTTACTGGGAATGAACGACCAGTCTATTTTATTATCTTTAGTAAAAGAATAATAGATCTCTTTTCCATCTTCGACTCGCTCTGCAAAACCTCTAACATAAAATCTGTTTTCTAATGCTTGGTCAGCTATATTTAGTTCAGATGCCGTAATTGGTGTGTTCATCAGTTGGATATTAGGGTTGATGACACTTGTTCGATTTCTGTAATACTCTAATAATTCATTTACTGCATAGTAGTATTTCCCTGAATTATAAAATTCTTTGGCTTTTTCCAGTCCTGGATAATCAAGATTGATAACTGCAAATAGTTTTTCATCGATCACATCATTAGGCTGATTAGGAGGAAGCATATCTATGTCTATATTGCCTCCGGTCAATATTTCCTCCTCGTTGTCTGAGCATCCGGCAAATGCTAGCAGACCGAACATACAAATAAAGAAGATGTTCTTCATACTTTATTAGGTTTTAATTATTAAAAGTTATATTTTACTGTTTGCAAATGTAATCTGTTTATTTAGAAATGATGATTTGTCTTGTTCACACTTTGTTCAAAAAATGATTTTTTGATATTAATATTGTTGAATCATATATTAATAATGTTTAGAAGAACGGTTTTTAGGCTGATATTAAGCTTTTTATACATCATAATGTAACTTTCATCCTATTCTTTTATGAAATGAACTAATTCATTTTGATACGGAAGGGAAACGGTACGGAGACGAACTAAACGCTAGTTGTCAATAAGAGATAAGCTGTCTTAATACTGTGTTTAGTTTCCTATCTTCTATAAATAATAATTAGCTCTACATTCTAGTTTGTGTTCCACTTAAGTCGAACTATCGCTCTACTTAAGTGGAACGCAAATTTATTAGGGAACGAAGAAAATAATAGCTCCAAGAAGAATTATTAAAAAGACTATTGTGCTAGATTAATCCTTGTAACTATGAATTTAGCTCAAAACCCTACTGAAAAAAAGAAAAGTACTGTTTTATACATTGGGGTTGTTTGTTATGTATAAACTCTCTTCCAATCCAAAAATATTATGATTTTTATGGATTGGATTCCGTAAAAATCATAATATTTTTGGATTTACCTCTCTAGTTGTTTATCCCTTTGCCTTCTTAATATACTCTGTAGGCAAACATCCGAAATACTTTTTGAAACTCGTAGCAAAGTAAGACGGCGTATTAAATCCTACCATTGTGCTGACTTCTGCTATTGTATAACGGCCATCCTTCAGTAATTTTGCCGCTTCATTGAAACGAATCTTGCGTATAAAGTCGATAGTCGATTCACCTGTGATAGCTTTCAATTTGAGGTGCAGATTAGAACGGCTCATATTCATTTCTCTGGCGAACTCGTCGGTAGAGAATTCAATATTATCCATATTCTTTTCTACGATGGCAACGGCACGTTTCAACAAAGCTTCATCCATGGCATTGAACGTAATCTTTTCCGGTTCCACTTCCAGAGATTTGGAATACCGTTCAAGCATACGCCTGCGGGTACGCATCATATTCTGTATCTTCGTAGTCAGGATAGCCAGCGAGAATGGTTTCGGGATATAATCATCTGCGCCCATTTGCAGGCCTTCCATCTGATCTTTGGTTTCGCTTTTGGCAGACAGGATAATCACAGGAATGTGACAGGTACGGATATTCTGCTTCACATTCTTGCATAGCTTGATACCATCCATCACAGGCATCATGACATCAGTCACAATAATGTCCACTTCATTCTCTTTCAGCTTTTCCAGGGCTTCTTCACCATTTCCGGCTTCCAGTGTATTGAAAAGTTCGGCAAGTCCGCTACTTAGATAATGGCGAATTTCATTATTGTCTTCTACGATAAGAATCGTACCACGTTTCTTGTCACCGGTTTCGATCGTTTCGTTTTCTACTTTTTCCGTATCAATGAAATACATCTCTTTCGAGTTGGTAGAATAAACTTGGTCCTCCTCATTTTTAGCGTCATTAGAAGCTAATTCGGAAGATTTATAGATGTTTATATCCTGTGGCAGATAAACAGAGAAAGTACTGCCTTTGCCTTCTTCACTGTCTAACTCAATACGTCCGTGATGCAGTTCCACCAAACGTTGTACCAATGACAGCCCGATGCCACTTCCTACGTGCTCACTCTCTATCTGATAGAAACGTTCGAATATTTTTCCCTGCTTGTTGATAGGAATACCAATACCGGTGTCACTAACTTGCAGTACCAGCCAATTGTTTTCCTCTTTCAACGTAACAGTAATGCTTTGCCCGCTTTCTGTATATTTGAAAGCATTTGAAAGCAGGTTATTAACGATCAGTTCCAGATAATTCGGATCGAAAAGTTCCTCTTTTTCTTCCAGTTCGGAGTGGAGAGTATAAGTAATCTTCTTGTGGCGTGCCAGTTTATCGTAGAACAAGAAATTATCCTGTATCAGTTGATGCGCATTCTCTTTCTTTACTTTCAGCTCAAAAACTCCCAATTCGGCACGGCGATAATCCATCAACTGGTTGACAAGATGCAACAGACGATTGGCGTTGCGTTGGATATATTCCAGTTGGTTACGAGTCCAGCGATCACTAATCTTATTGATTATTTCTTGTAAAGGAGCTAAGATGAGAGTTAACGGCGTGCGAAGCTCGTGCGAAATATTGATGAAGAAACGCATCTTCATCTGGTTGATTTCTTCTTGATGCTCCTTGTCCCTGCGTTCAAGTTCCAGTTCCGCTTCCATACTCTTACGCATCCAGAAGAAGCGGAAGACGAAAGTGATAAACCCGATAAAAGTGGCGAGGAAAATCATGATTGCCCACCAGGTCTTGTACCAGATAGGGAGAACTATGATTTCCAACATTGTAGGTACAGTATTCCATTTTCCGTCACTATTGGCAGCTTTTACCAAAAAGTGATAAGTGCCTTGTGGCAGGTTGGAGTAGGAGACAGTACGTTTATCTGTCAGATAATACCACTCTTTGTCATATCCTTCCAGTTTATAAGCGAAAGTATTATGTTGTCCGGAAATATAATTGGATACTACAAATTCAATCGTGAAAGCAGTTTGCCATGATTTCAGGGTGATACTTTCTGTCTCATTGATATTCTTAGTCAGGATACCGGTTTCATCATCCGGGCGAACTGTCTTGTTAAACAGTTGAAGTTTAGTGATAACTACCGGAGGCGTATAAGGGTTATCCAGCAACAGTTCCGGGCGGAAAGTAGTGATCCCGTTGATACCTCCGAAATACATCTGACCGCTCGAAGTACGGCAGAACGAAGAAGTATTAAACTGATTACTCTGTAATCCGTCGGATTCCGTAAAATTACGGAACCTCTCTGTTTCCGGATTGAAACAGGAAATACCACGGTTGGTACTTACCCAAAGACGTCCGAAAGTATCTTCCAGAATACCATATACCACATTGTTAGGCAAACCGTTAGCCGTAGTATATCGTTTGATTTTCTTTTCTTTTTCATTAAAACAGTAGAAGCCTTCACGCGTACCTACCCAGATGATACCGTTGGCAGCCTCGTAAATGCAATTGGTAAACGTCTTTGTTACAGATGATTCCGGCAGAATAGGCACCTTTTCTATCTCGATTCCTTCCTGCTGAAAGACAGATATACCTTCCTCACCCCCGACCCAAAGCCGTTTATGGGAATCTCTGAACAGGATTGTGATTCGTTGTGAAGTAAATGGAGTACCGTCCTTTTCCTTATCAATGGTGGTAAAACTCTTTTTTTCCGGGTTAAAACTAACCAGAGCACTTAATGTCCCCAATAAGAGATTTCCCCCTTTATCAGGAAGAATTGCATATACATTCTCATTCACCAACTGGCTGTTCAGCTGATTGAAACTTTCCATTTTTCCACTGTTTCGATGGAGAACAGTCAGTCCGCCGGCATGTGTCCCTATATATACAAGTGATTTTTGTTCATCTACATATACGGCTTTGATATTGTTGGAACCAATACCGATTTCCCGTTCGTCTTCCTGTAAGATATAGTGCGTAAACTGTTGTGTCTTTGTATTATACAGATTCAAACCACCATCATTCGTTCCTATCCATAAGTTCTTATCCTTATCTTCCGTAATGCAGCTGACTACGTTATCGCTTAGAGAATTCTTATAGGGAATACGCTGGATATTCTTGAATCTGTTGCGGATAGGATGGTAATAGTTCAATCCCCCGAAATAGGTTCCAAGCCACATACCTCCTTGCGAATCCATAAAGATACTGCGAACCGAACGTTGTGACAAACTGCCGTTTTCTACCGGACTGCTACTGTAGGAAACGAAAGAATCGCTTCCTTCATGATAAATGTTTAGATCATTGAACGTTCCTATCCATAAGCGATTTTGCGAATCCAGTGCCAGAGAGCGGATATAATTGGAACTGATACTTTTAGGATTGGAAGAAGAATGATGATAAGCCTTGACCTCTTTCGTTTTCGGATTGAGCAGAAGCAGACCGGCTCCTTCGGTAGCTACCCATATACGGGTAGGAGATTGCTGCAAAATGGCTTGAATCTGTTTTGTTTCCGTTATCGGAGTAATCTTTTCCAGTTTCTTTTGAGGAATGGAATAGCTGTAAAGCCCGTCGACCGGGGTACCGATATAGATAATATCCCCCTGTCTGTAAAGAGCTGAAGCTATAAGCTTGTGCATAGCGGTACTAAAAGAATCATCAACGAATCGTGATTCTTTAATATCGAACATAGTCAGACCTTCTTGTGTGCTTATAAGCAACTGTTCCGGTGAGATTTCTGCAATACCATTGATTTGTTGCCGTTTGCCTTTTTTCTCGTAGAAGAAATTTCTGAATTTGTCTTTTTCTTCGTCATAATATGACAAACCATCCCGCGTACCGATCCAGACACGTCCCTGACTGTCAGTTTTTACGATTCGTGAAATGTCATTAGCAATACTGTTCGGATCCTCTTCATTATGTTGATAAACTGTAAATGAATACCCGTCATACTTGTTTACTCCATCATAGGTCGCGAACCACATATTACCTCTTTGGTCCTGATCGATAGAAAATACGGTGCTTTGTGACAATCCTTCGTTAATAGAAATATAAGAGAAGTTAATTTGCTCCGGAACTTCAGAAAAAACGCAATTAACCCCTATACATAGAAAGAGTAGACAGATTGTTGTTTTTTTAAGGCTGTTCATTATTAGTTCATAAGATTAATAATGGCATCAAAGATAGCAAAATCTTTTATATGGAGGTATTCAATAGAGAGAAAGTAAATATAGGGAATGAAAAAATACCACCGATTATACAGATTAGCACGGATTTTTATATCGACAATCTTCGAATTACAATTAAATCTGTGTTAATCTGTGTAATCGGTGGTGAAACTTGAAACTGGTAGGTAATTTATTTAGCTAAATCTCCTATCTCGTCTAAATTCTTCTGAATATCTTCGTCATTCAATGTATAATTCACCAGATCACCGGCCAAATACTTATCATAAGAAGCCATATCGATCAGACCATGACCCGAAAGATTGAAAAGAATCACTTTCTCTTCTCCTGTCTCCTTACATTTGTTAGCTTCGCGGATAGCCGCCGCAATAGCGTGGCTGGATTCGGGAGCCGGAATAATACCTTCAGACTGCGCAAACAGACAACCGGCTTCGAAAGACTCCAATTGCTGTATATCTACCGCTTCCATCAGATTATCTTTGAGTAACTGTGAAACGATTACACCTGCGCCGTGATAACGAAGTCCACCGGCATGGATATGAGCAGGAGCAAAATTATGTCCCAAAGTAAACATAGGTAGCAACGGGGTATATCCGGCTTCATCACCGAAGTCATACTGGAACTTACCACGTGTCAGTTTCGGACAAGAAGCAGGTTCGGCAGCAACGAAACGAGTCTTTTTCCCTTCCTGTATGGTGTGGCGCATGAACGGGAAAGAGATACCTCCGAAGTTGGAACCACCTCCGAAACAACCGATCACGATATCCGGATATTCGCCTGCCATTTCCATTTGTTTTTCAGCTTCCAGTCCGATAATAGTCTGGTGGAGAGTCACGTGGCTAAGTACGGAACCGAGCGTATATTTACAGTTGGGAGTCATTTGTGCCAGTTCGATAGCTTCCGAAATAGCAGTTCCCAATGAACCTTGATAAGTGGGGTGTTTCGTCAGAATATCCTTACCGGCACGGGTAGACATAGATGGAGAAGGAGTGACCTGTGCTCCGAAAGTCTGCATGATGCTGCGGCGGTATGGTTTTTGTTCATAACTGATTTTTACCTGATAAACGGCAGCTTCCAGGCCGAAAACCTTGGCTGCGTAAGAAAGAGCGGCTCCCCATTGTCCGGCACCAGTTTCAGTGGTAATGTTGGTAACTCCTTCTTCTTTACAATAATAAGCTTGTGCCAATGCAGAGTTCAACTTATGCGAACCGATAGGGCTTACGCTTTCGTTCTTAAAATAGATATGAGCCGGAGTGCCGAGTGCTTTTTCCAAACCATAAGCACGAACCAGCGGAGTGCTGCGGTAGTACTTGTACATTTCACGCACTTCTTCCGGTATTTCGATCCATGCATCCGTCTGATTTAGCTCCTGATGACACAGCTTTTTTGCGAAAATCGGATATAAATCTTCTGCTTTCAGCGGTTGTTTGGTTCCCGGGTGCAACGGAGGCATAGGCTTGTTCACCATATCGGCCTGAATGTTGTACCAGTAATGTGGAATTTCTTCTTCCGGTAGAATATACCGTTTTCTTTTTTCACTCATAATATTGTAGTTTTTTAGTTTTCTGTTGCCAAAAGTAGTCAAATTTTTAATATTCAGAAAATTTTGTCAACAAAGAATCGTGTTTGATCGTTATTTTAGTTAAGTTTGCACGACCCTGTTAAAAAAGATGATATGAAGATTTATCATAAGTTTTTATTGTATCAGAATAAACTCCTAAAACCCTATGTGCGTATCTTGTTAGGGCTGGTAGAAGCACTCACCTATCTGGCGTCATTATTATTGATTGTCGGAGTAGTATATGAACATGGCTTTCCCTTGTCTATTGATGAAGTGGCGAATTTACAGACATTGTATAAAACTGTCTGGATCATCTTTCTGATTGATGTAACTTTACATATCTCGCTGGAATACCGGAATACCAAAAAACAATACCGGCGATTAGCTTGGATCTTGAGTGGATTGTTATATTTCACGTTAGTACCTGTTATATTCCATCGTCCGGAAGAAGAAGGAGCTATTTTGCATATTTGGGAATTCTTACATGGGAAGTTTTATCATCTTTTGTTATTGTTAGTCCTTTCTTTCCTCAATCTGTCCAATGGGCTGGTGCGTCTGTTAGGACGGCGTACCAATCCGTCTTTGATATTGGCAGTCAGTTTTATGGCTATTATTCTGATTGGAGCAGGCTTGTTGATGCTTCCGCGCTGCACGGTAAATGGTATCACCTGGGTAGACTCTTTATTTACCGCTACCAGTGCCGTATGCGTTACAGGCTTGGTACCGGTAGACGTGTCTACTACATTCACCACTTCAGGATTAGTTGTCATTATCCTGCTGATTCAGATTGGCGGATTGGGAGTGATGACATTAACCAGTTTCTTCGCCATGTTCTTCATGGGGAATACCTCCATTTACAACCAGCTTGTTGTGCGTGATATGGTTAGTTCCAATTCATTAGGTTCTTTGCTGTCTACTTTATTATATATATTAGGCTTCACTTTAGTGATTGAAGGGATCGGTATGGTTTCGATTTGGTTTAGTATTCACGGAACGTTGGGAATGACTCTGGAAGGAGAGTTGGGTTTTGCTGCTTTCCATTCTATTTCAGCTTTTTGCAATGCGGGCTTTTCTACGCTTTCCGGCAATTTAGGAAATCCGATGGTGATGACTAACCACAATTGGCTGTTTATTACCGTTTCTCTATTGATTATATTTGGTGGTATCGGTTTCCCCATCCTTGTCAATTTCAAGGATATTGTATTGTATCACCTCCGTCGTTTCTGGAAATTGATTCGTACCCGCAAACTGGATCGGCATAAAATGCAGCACCTCTATAACCTGAATACGAAAATCGTGTTAATCATGACTTTTCTGCTTTTATTAATCGGCACATTGGCTATTGCTGCTTTTGAGTGGAATGGTTCTTTTGCCGGTATGCCTGTGGCAGATAAGTGGACACAAGCTTTCTTTAATGCCACTTGTCCGCGAACAGCCGGTTTCAGCAGTGTCGACCTGGCATCATTGAGCGTGCAGACATTGTTGGTTTATCTATTCCTGATGTGGGTGGGCGGTGGATCACAGTCCACGGCAGGTGGTGTGAAAGTGAATGCTTTTGCGGTCGTAGTTCTGAATCTTGTAGCCGTATTGCGTGGCACTGAACGAGTGGAAGTGTTCGGCAGGGAATTGTCTTACGATTCAATCCGGCGTTCCAATGCAACAGTAGTCATGTCATTGGGAGTCTTATTCATTTTTATTTTCACATTGAGCATACTCGAACCGGGTGTTTCCATTATGGCATTGACTTTCGAATGTGTCTCTGCGCTTAGTACCGTGGGTTCCAGTTTGAACCTGACCCCTCATTTGTGTGACGCGAGCAAACTATTGGTGTCTTTGTTGATGTTTATTGGTCGTGTGGGGTTAATAACATTGATGTTGGGAATCGTCAAACAGAAAAAGAATACAAAATACCGTTATCCAAGTGATAACATCATAATAAACTAAAGCTATGAAGTATATTATTATTGGTTTAGGAAATTACGGCCATGTGTTGGCGGAAGAACTGTCCGCCTTGGGACACGAAATTATAGGTGCGGATATAAGCGAAAGTCGTGTAGACTCCATCAAAGATAAGGTTGCTACAGCTTTTGTCATTGATGCCACTGACGAACAATCATTATCAGTGTTGCCATTGAATAGTGTGGATATAGTTATTGTAGCGATTGGAGAGAATTTTGGTGCGTCGATACGAGTCGTTGCCCTGTTGAAGCAGAAAAAGGTTCCCCGTATTTTTGCCCGTGCTATTGATGCCGTGCATAAAGCGGTGCTTGAGGCCTTTGATCTGGAAAGAATCCTGACTCCGGAAGAAGACGCAGCCCGTAGTCTGGTGCAACTGCTCGACTTCGGCACAAACATGGAAGGGTTCCGCATCGATCAGGATTATTATGTTGTGAAGTTTACGGTTCCGAAGAAATTTGTAGGATATTTTGTAAATGAGTTAAACTTGGATGAAGAGTTTCATTTAAAAATGATAGGCTTGAAACGGGCGAATAAGATCACCAACTGCCTGGGTATTTCTCTGACCGAGCTTCATGTGAAGAATGAATTACCGGAGAATGAGAAAGTGGAAGAAGGAGATGAACTGGTTTGTTACGGCAGATACCGAGATTTCCAAACTTTCTGGAAAGCTATTTAATTTATTGGATTTCCGGTTTGCATTGATGGATCGTTACGGGATGCGCTTTAACTTTGCATGCCGTAGATGTAAAATTGAGTTGCACAATCTGGCTTTGTGATGTTTCCGGTTTTCGTTGGTCGAATACAAAGTTGCCCAGACTATAAAAGATGGGCTTACCATTGAAATATTCCTCTTTCTGAATGACGTGCGGATGATGTCCGATGATAGCATCCGCACCTGCACGAACGAGTCGGTGTGCTCCCTTTCTTTGGTTCATAGTAGGAGAGGATTGGTACTCGATTCCCCAATGGAGAATAACGACCACATAACTTTCGGGATTCTCTTGCTTGAAGTTCTTAATTTCCTCTTCTATTTCTTCCGTGGTTTGCTGGCAAATACCGGGATCATTTTCTAAATATACCCAATTCTCCAAAGGAAGTGTAACTGAATTGAAGAGTGCTACTTTAATTTTTCCTTTCTTTATCACTACGGGTTGGCAACTCTCGGAAGAAGTATTACCATATCCTATCGGAGTGATTCCTGCCGATAAGAGATGCTGATAAGTATCTGTCAATCCGCTTCGTCCCTGATCCATAGTATGATTATTCGCTAAAGCCGCATGACTGATGCCGGCTTTAACCAATTCTTCCATCCATCTTGGTTCCGCGTGAAAAATATATTTCTTGTGTAGCGGCGAACGAACGGAAGTGACGGGACATTCCAGATTGATTACCGTAGCGTCCATTTGATGAAAGAGAGGAGCTACTGACGCAAATAAATCTTCGACACCTCCCCGTTGAATCTGTTGGCGTACCCCTCTGTCCAGAAGAACATCTCCGGTGAAAGCGATAGAGAGACATTCTTCTGACGGGTGCTGGCAGGCAGTAAGCAGTAACAGACCTATACTACCTATAATCCGGTTAATTCGGGAAAAGGATATTAGCATCCTGAACTATAAAAAACTCTGTCATCTACTTTCGGTTCTTTCTCCAGCAGGATCTTTTTCATCCATTCCGGGACGGCAGGTGCTTTCTTTTCTTCCAGCATTTTCTGCCACTCTTCGTCCGTGAGCCGGGTATCCAGTGGCTGGACAAACTCGTAGTAACTAAATGTGGCACCACGGGTAAGATAGAGATTACCCTCTATTTCTACTACCACATAGATATTGTTGGCATTTCCTGTTGCCACATGCAGTACTCCATTCTTATCACATCCACTCACGTTGCGGGTATAAATATCAGCCACTACAGCTATCGACTTGTCCGGACCTTGCACTAATGACCAGTTATCCAGATGTAAATCCGGATCGAGCACAGACAGAGTGAAATATTCTATACTACTTCCCATATACTCAAGAGTGCGATATTCCTGTTCGGTCAGTTTTTCTCCCCGCAGTTCCTTTTCAGTTACTTGAATCAGAAAGCTGACATAGTCTTGCAACTGCTCTGTTTTTCCTTTCAAGTCATCCGTCAGGCAATTGCTTTGTTGCAGAACCAGTTGGGTGGCTTGCAGAATTCCTGACATTTTCTTCCAGAAAGGAAGATTCGGTTCTACATATCCCACTACGATCGGATCAGGAGGGCCGGCACCTCCACATTCTGCAGCCATGGGCTGTTCTCCGTAAAGGATCGCGTCATGCTTCAATTCAGCCCAAGATGCCAAAGCTGTATTCAGGTTCTTGTATCCCCATTCGGGTGTTTGCATAAATCCCGGCTGGCTCTTATCCGTTTTCTGCATGGTGAACAGACTTTTCATCCATAATTCGTAGACAGATACTTGCGCAGGCTGGGAAGCTTTGAATTTATCTTTCAGTTTTTGTAATTCTCCGGTATACTGGTTCCAGTTGCCCGGTTCTTTGTAAAAATCAGTCAGTAAAGTCTCGGCGGAGTTTACTCCGAAAGCGGCAAAGACATCCAATCCTTTCGGATAAGCACGTTTGCTGTTTGGGGTGACGTCTACCAATTCCTGAAGAACTTCATTATCTGCCAGATATCTTTGTGGCATAAAGTTGATTTTGTCCCGGCAGGAGATTTCTATTTTAGGTTTGATCCTGTTCTTGCTTTTTGCCAGTTCAATGAGCGCTTGATTCACCTTTTCTATTTGAACCGGAGTCAATGCATCTTCAGTATATTCTGCTTTATTTTTCTTCAGAATCTGTGCAATATCGAGAAGAGAAAGATTATCAGTCTCACCCATCAGGAAGGTAAGTGGTGTATAGACGCGTTGGTATAGTTCCATTAGTGGTGTCTCGGCCATATCCTTATAAGTGGATAGTACGGTAGCTTGAAAGATTGCTTGTTTGAGCTGTTCTTGTTGTTCTCTGCAAAAGCAGGCAGTTTGAAGCCACATCATAGCCTGAAAGTATGCCTGTAATTGGGGTTCACGGGTATAATGTCCGCGTGGTTTGAAAAGACTGTATGGGAAGTATGCCTCTTTGTATGAAAGAAATTCCGAGAAATCATCTTCTTGTGCATTAATATGTTCTATTTCCTGTTGATATGCTTTTTGATACTTAGCAGGGAGATTGGGCGTTTCCTTTGTCAGCAAATAATAAGGGATAGCATAGAAAGTAGCGGCATATTCTGCCATATCTTTCAGAGATTCGTCTTCTGTCTGGCGGGAGATGCTTATGCAAGTTGCGTTGAGTGATAGACATAGTCTTTCCAAAGTAGGAATGATGTGTTGTTTCTCCAGACTTTTCAGTACATAAGAGAAATACATGTGAAATGCCTGTAAATATAAGTCAGTGGTGATGAAATTGGGCACTTGGCGATAATCATTCTCTTCGTAAGCATGAAACAACTGTAAGTTACTTCCCTCTGTAATGGCAAAGTTGTTCTGTTGCAACTTGGCTAGTAATGCCTCGTCTATATCTTTGAATTGGAACAGGTTGACTATATTATTTGCATTTCCTAAATAATAAGAGTCTCGTTGAGTAAACTGTTGCTGACGCATTTCTGCCATGCGAGCATCGATGCGTTCTACAAAAGCCTTTTCTTCAGCCGTCAGTTTGACTTCATCATAGTTTTCCGGAAATTTATTCTCTCCGTTTGCCTCCGATTCTTCCCATAACTTCCAGACAAGATCATTATACCATTTCGTATTGGCCGAGAAGAAAGCATTGATGTCCGCTTCCATAAAATGATAACCGTGTATAGCGTATGGATAACTACGTAATAAACGTAACTCCTGAAAAGAGTAACGACTGATATCCTGCTTCAAATCAATAGATTGAGGTAGAACCGTATCGGTCAATAATGAAGTGGCAGTCGTAACAGTATCTTGTGCCAATGCCGTTGAGGTGTTTTTATTCTTGTTCTTGCATCCGCAAAGAATAAGAACTAGTGTACAGGACAGTAATAATAGTCGTCTCATGTTTTTCATTATTCTATAAATTGCCATATATAAATGATAGTATCTAACGTTAACGTTCAAGAATGCGTTTGGCCTCCTTTTCTTCTGTCTCGCGTTTCAGATATCCCTTAAAATCCAGACCAAAACCTCTCCATGCATATTCCGCTATCAGATATTTTCCACTTCGTTCCCGTTCCATGGTGCGTATCAACACAGAAGTATGTTCACGAATCACTCTGAAATCTTCCAAAGGTTGTGCTACCCTCGAACCTAACCAAAGTGGGCGGATATACGCTTCATCTGCAATCCGGTAAATGAATAACCGCTTGTCAGGTTTGGGATCGAATCGGGTAGGCTTGATAACCCCCACAATGATTTCCGGCATCCCGTCTCCTGTAACATCTCCATAATCAAACTGATAGACTGGATAAGGCAATTTCCAAACAGAGTGGGAGGGTTGGTCTGTATTCAAATGAATGACATAGAGCGAATCAGATTCTTTGTTCAGAGATACTTCCATGTGTCTTTGATTAACTTGCCATTCAAACCTGTTTTCTTTCCGGCATGAACAGAACATCAGTGAAAGACCTGTAAAAATAAGGAAGTGAATCCTGTGTGACATATCTGTAACGTTTTCTTTGGCAAAGATAGATATTAACCTGTATTTACCTGCTTCTTTTCTCGTAAAAAATGAACAGTTCATTATTAGTTATAGATGCATTATTCATAGGATAACGCTTCCACCAATTTTAACCGCATAGCCAGATGGGCCGGATACCATATTCCTGATATAATCATAATTGCCATGAGTAGATAAGTGACAAATATACTGGTCAGAAAACGAACGGCTGTAAAGTCCATCCAATATGTGTCGATCAGTTCTGCCAGACAAATGTTGAAACACATGATGGTAGCAGGAATAGTTATAATCGTAAGCAGAAGGACCCCTTCACCAATTAATAAGATGTGTAAATTGTTACGATTAGCTCCAAAAGCCATCCGGATTCCTAATTCTTCGTGACGATGTTGTGTGCGATGCCAGAATACTCCGGAGATTCCCAAAAAGATATTTACTAACAGAAAAAACAACATCAGTAGCCGGGGGCGGAATTTACTAGTCATCGGACTGATAATTGTTTTTCGTATAACAGAGGTAGGAAGTACATCAATGACATATAAATTTCCAATATTAGTTTGCCATGTCAAATCATTTAGAAAGCAGGACGGAAATTCTGCATTGTCTTTTTCCGGTTTTACCCGTATGCATAGTTCCATCTCTCCCAGATTATTTGAATTTAGTTCAGAAGCAATATGTTCGTCTTGCAAAAGTATATAAAAACAAGGCTCCGCTTTGAAATATTCAGTATTACGTATCGGCGAACAAATGGCGGTGATTTGTCGGGATAAAGCATCCTTGTCAATATTTACCCATTTCCCAATGCCGGATGAACCTGGAATCAATCTTTTTTCTCCTTCTTGTGACAATATAATAGTTTGCGGAGACAGATTCTTTTCTAATTTTTCGATGCTTCCGGCTTGGGCACTTATCCTGAATACTCTGAAAAACGATGGTGAAATTTCGTATCGTTGCATAAATACCGACGAATCATTCAGGTGAATCTGACTGAATTTTCTTTTATTAGTATATTGTGTAGCAGCGTATGGTTGTGAATATTTAGAGATGGAAACGGCTTCTATATCCGGATGGAGACGGATATTCTTTTGTAAATTAAGTAAATCTTCACCGATAGTAGTATGCTTATTTTCAGATGAGATGTATTGTGCATTATCCGATGTATATTCATTTAGTGTCAGCTTATATGTATGCTCGATGTTGAATCCCACAGGTTGTCGGCGGATATACAGGTAAGTCCCCGTATAGTCTACTATGTACCATAGGCAAATAAATACAACTAATAGCTCAATGAGGATCCAAAGATAATTTTTGCGCTGATTTTTTATAATTGTGAGTATATGTTTTACCATGTTTTTATCTTTAAGTGTTTTTTAATGACTCGACAATAGGTTGGGATGTGATTCTCCATGCTGGTATTGCAGTACTCAACAGATTCAGAAGGGTGCAAAATAGAAAAGCAATGATGAATGTTCCCGGGTTGATGAGGACTTTAGTAGGGATATCTGGGTCAATATTCAAGCTAAAATAAGTAGTAGAGGTGAATACCCACTCTCTCACTATATACATGCCGAAATAGGATATGATCAGTCCGATCAACCCTCCTATCAGTGAAAGAATCATGTTTTCAAGAAGAATTTGTTTGATAATATTCCATCGAGTTCCACCAAATGCTTTTCGTATACCTAATTCTCCCATGCGATCTTTCAGACGGGAGGACGTCAGACCTGAAAGGTTAAGGGCCGGCACTAATAAAATAACCATTAGGGTGACAGCTAACTCAATATATTTCTCGCGCATGTGGGGATATCCTGATCCGAAACGCATTTCTTCTACATATTTTGTGTCCGGTTGGCGGTATAAAGTTATTTCATTTTCAGTAAGAGATGAGTTGTGCCTGTTTATTTGTTGTTGTACTTCCTTTCGTATTTTTTCAAAATCATTGGAAGAGTGAGCGACAATCATACATTTATAATTACCGGTTATGTTTTCCGGGTCAGTGGGGGGCGCCGGAGGAACTGAAGTGAAAGGAACCCAGGCATTGGCAAATGAATAGGTGGCTCGAGTGGTTACATCTTTCACTATACCGCATATTGTATAGGGAATATGGTTGAACTCAATCGTGCTGCCTACAATGTTTTCCACAGTCCCGAAAAGGCTTAAGCAAAGACTCTCTCCAATAACTGTTTTTCGAATACCTGCATCAAATTCGGCTTTTGTATAAGGGATTCCATCTATGAACTTAAAATCCATAATTTTCCAGAACACATCATCTGTGAATAATATAAAACTTTTTTTTTGGAGGCCATTCTTGATAGAGCTTAATTCTAGCTTGATAGGAGAGATTATGCATATATTCTCGGCTGTTTTCAAAGATTGGAAACACTCACGTATTGTTTTCAGCGATAAATAACCATCTCCGACATGATGACCAGTTTCTTTGTTTATCATACCCACCCATTTTACATAAAGAGTACGCTCTCTGTTTACTTCAGGCTCGATATTGATCATAAAAGAACGATGTGCCATTACATACATCATGATCAGTGTTATGGCAAATGCCGTACCAAATATAGATACAAAACATAAATATGGTTTTGTTTTACATTCTTGAAAAAATTGCCTGATGTAAGTTGTATTCATAGCTTATCCAACGTTTGTTTTATTATTTATTTGCTGATGTTGTCACAAATAATATGCCAAAGGACTAATTGGTTGATAATTAGTAGTATATGCTACAATTACTTTGTCCGGTATCGAACAGGTTGTTCGTTTATATGATGAATTGGCAGTTCATTAAAATAAAATGCACTGTGACGACATAGCTGCCGTTACAGTGCAATCACGTTTTTAAATCTTATGACTTAATTACTATAATATGATTATATCTTTTATAATAGTAATAATTCCTATATGTCTTGATATAGAAGCCTTATTTCGTCTGAATACGGATATTTCCGGCTTTCACTCCGTTTGCTTTTGCTGTAAATACAATCTCTCCGGCAGTTTCACCGGCTTGCAGGATAGCTGTCAACATACCGTTGAAAGCATGCATTTTCGGAAGATGGAATTGTTCAAGGTTCGTCGGATCGCCATTGGCGGCGGCACGATATTTACCCGTTCCCTTTACCGAGAAATTTATCTGACGATTATCGGCTGGGCAGAGGTTACCGTCTTTGTCTACTACTTTAACAGTCACATAAGCCAGGTCTTTTCCGTCTGCAGTCAGTTCGTTACGGTTGCTTACCAGTTCGATGTGATGAGGCTTTCCGGCAGTACGGACTACTTTTTCAGCTACCGCTTTTCCGTTTTTGTCGTAGGCTACTACTTTCACTTCACCCGGTTCGTACTTTGTATCCATCCACATCAGGCGATAGCGGTTCTTTAGCGAACTATTATTCTTGCTTTGTTTTCCATAACTTTTGCCATTGATAAACAATTCGGCAGTAGGATAATTAGTGTACACAAAAATGGGAGTCACTTCACCTTCACGTCCCGGCCAGGTCCAGTGAGGCAGGATATGCAAGGTTTCCGCTTCCTTGTTCCATACGCTACGGTAAAGATAATAGCGGTCTTTTGGTAAACTGGCAAGGTCGATGATACCAAACATTGAACTGTGGTTAGGCCATGAATCCGTATCGTATGGTGACGGTTCGCCCAGATAATCGAATCCGGTCCATACGAACTGTCCGATGGTCCAATGATGATCGTCAGCTAATGCAAAATCCTCGTCCGGAATATTCGACCAGGGACAAACCTCCACATCGTATGAAGAGCATTGATGATCTTCATATTTTGCCCCTTTCTTATCCTCCACCGGGAACTTGTATACGCCACGTGAACTGACAGTAGAAGCCGTTTCGCTTCCCAGAATCAGATTCTGCGGGAGTTGGTCGTATGACTCCTTATAGCGTTGCGTACGGTAATTGAGTCCCAGAATGTCAATCATTGCTGCAAATCCGTTGGCAAGTACACAAGTCACCTGATCCATTCCGCAAGTGACAGGGCGGGTCGGATCTTCACGATGGCAGATATCCTGCAGGAATTTGGCCACTTTATAACCGACAGGACTGCATTGAGTCGGTACTTCGTTACCGATACTCCACATCACGACGCAAGGGTTATTCCGGTAATTATGAAGCATATTTTTCATATCACGTTCCGCCCATTCATCGAAGTAGCGGTGATAACCATTTTCACATTTGGCGATGTCCCATTCGTCGAACGGTTCGATCATCATCATAAATCCCATTTCGTCACACAACGCAACGAGTTCGGGAGTCGGCATATTATGAGAAGTACGGATCGCGTCGCATCCCATATCTTTCAATAGCGTAAGCTGATGACGCAGTGCTGCTACATTGATAGCGGCGCCCAACGGACCTAAATCGTGGTGATTACATACACCCTGGAATTTGCGGTGCTCCCCGTTCAGGTAGAACCCTTTGTCGGCAATGTATTCAATGCTGCGGATACCGAAACGTGTGGTGTAAGTATCTACCAGTTTATCATCCGCATAAATTTTAGAGACAGCCTTGTAAAGCGACGGACTTTCCGGCGACCAGAGTTCGGGCGCGTTTACAATAAAGTTTTGTTCGAAAGGCTGTTCGTGATTGATGCGGCTTGTATTCTCTTTGCGGGTCACAACTTTACCTTCCGGAGAAAGAATTTCCGTCTCTACACGGATGGCTGTTTTCTCATCGGCGTTGTCTATCTTCGTTTGGAGACGTACTGCTGCAAAATCCTTGCTGACGTGAGGAGTCGTGATTTGCGTTCCCCATACAGGCACATGGATTTTGTCGGTCACAATCAGGTGTACATTGCGATACAAACCTGCACCCGGATACCAGCGCGAAGATTGCGGACGGTTTTCCAAACGCACGGCAAGCGTATTGTTTTTACCGTCTTTATTCAATAAAGAAGTCACATTACAGTGAAAAGAATTGTAGCCGAAAGGCCAGAAACAAGCTTCTTTTCCGTTGATGTAGACACGCGCTTCACTCATGGCACCGTCAAAAAGTAGTGTCACTTCTTTGTCGGCAGGAGCATCAAAACTGGTTCGATACCATCCAGTGCCTACATAAGGGAGCCCACCGGTACGTCCTGTCTTTAAGGAAGCTTTTTTCTCAAAGTTCTGTGTCACTGCCACGTTTTGGAGGTCATTGTTCATGTCGAATGGACCGAAAATCGCCCAGTCGTGTGGAATAACAACCGACTCCCATTGATTGTCATTAAACTCCGGCTGGCTAGCCTCTTTAAAATCTCCTTTACTGAATTTCCAGTTTTTCTCCAGCAGTGTCTCACTGCGTTGCGCTTGCATGGTGCAGGCGGCACCCATCAAAAGTACAGCTAATAACTGTTTTTGGTGTTTCATGTTCATTTTTACTTTTCAGGTATAAAATATTTTGGATTCGGCGTAAAGTTATAAAAAAGGATTCAATAATCTTATCTCTTGAAAGCATTAAATGCGCTGGTGGGTTTACCACTATCGTCAAACATGCCCTTTCCATAGTTCTTCCAACCACCATAACTCTGCGGTTCCCAGGAGAATACACCAAGACATTGTTCCACTTGTTTGGCTTTCGTCATAAAGTCTGTGAAAAAGTCTTCAGCTTCGGAATAGTCCCAGGGAATACCAATTTCGCACATCATCACCGGAGTGTTGTATTTGGCAATCAGACTTTTCATATTGGCAATACATTTGTTGTTCATATCTTCCCAATCATCGGCTGCTCCCTCTGTCGGGTACATATCCGGATAAAGAGACATACCGATGACGTCCCATTTGGCATTGTTGTCATGCAAATAACCGAAAATCCGGTTGTATAGATTGGCATCATTTCCCTGGTCGAGGTGTACAATCACTTTCGCATTCGGATAAATCTCTTTAACAGCATTGTAGCCGGAGTTAATGAATTTCGCAAAGTTTTTAATACCGTCACTACTCGTTGTTTGTCCAGTGGGGAATAGCATTCCCTGATGAGTTTCATTGCCTACTTGCACCCATTCCACATCAATGCCCATCTCTTTGATTGCACCGAGTACATCTTTGGTATGGTCGGCAATCGCCTGCTCCAGTTCTTCTACCGTATAGTTTTCCCAGGCTTTGGGTTTGGCTTGCTGAACAGGATCGGCCCATCTGTCACTGTAATGGAAGTCGATCATCAGGCGATAGCCCAAATTATGCGCTCTCCATGCTTTGAGCAATACGTCACCCTTATTGCACCAGCCTTTTACATCTTCCGTGTCATTTTCCGGGTTCACCCATACACGTAGACGAATTGCATTTATACCCAGGTCGCGAAGCAGAGACATACATTCCTGTTCTTTTCCATCGGAGGTATAGAATTTATATCCGGAACTTTCCATTTCCGACAGCCAACTGACATCAGCTCCCCGGGCGAAGCCGGACATATCATAAGTGGTTTCCGTCTTTTCCGGAAAAGTCGGAGTATCATTATCATCATCACAAGCGGTGAAGATGCTTCCGCAAAGTAGTGCGGAAGCTATCATTATATATTTTCGTATCATAGTGATTCTGTTGAAATTAATAATCATGTTGTTGAACTTAGAATGTTATTCAGTGATTTCAGTCATTGTAAATTCCATCTTGTTGAGATCCAGCGTAATGCGATATTTACCCTCCTTGGCGGGTTTAATGTTATCACCATTCTGATCACTTAGATAGAGCCCACTTTCAGAAGTATAGTACAATCTCCAGTCCCAGTTAATCTGATCGGGATCCGTATTCATGAGGAAGTAGAATCCGTCACCGATGGTGGTGATATCGCATTCTGCGCTCCATATTCCGGTTTCCTCATCATATATCATCAGGTCTTTAGCCGTTGACCAGCCATTGAAAGTTCCATATACATTGATTTGTTTGATTTCAGTAGGCTTCCAGGTTAAGTTGACATAATCTACTTCGATTGTATAACTTTTCTTGCCGGAACCATCGAACCAGATGTTGTAATGCTCTCCTGTTGTAAGAGCAAGGCTATAAAGATTGTTGGGATCAGAGCCATACCATGTGTCTGTTGATGGGTCTACTATCTGGAAGTTTTCATTGCTGACGGTTTGGAATACAGTGCGATAAGTTCCCGCAGTTTTACCGGGTTCAAGTTTGCGGTATAACTTTCCCCACCATGAGTCGGCACCTTGCATTTCCAGATAAGAGGGATAAGTCGGTTCTACACTTCCTCCTTCCGTCACTTCCACTTTCCATGCTTGCGGGTCGTTCAGGTCAATAATCAATGTACATTCTCCGGCTGCTGGTACGTTTACTGTAATATTTCCGGCAGAAACATTTGTTCCGGTATTGAATGTCAATTCATTAGCAGAACCATTAAAGGCGAAAGGAGTATCTTTGGCTTTCGTATCATCAATGCTGTTATCAGCTCCGCTGACGCTGGTGTTATCATATAGTTTACCTGTTCCATTCATCTGAATATTGATAGTGCCGGCTCCTGTAGCAGTAAATATGCCCTGCCATTGATTCTTGTCACGTTTGTATTCCATTGTGATACCTCCGTCGATGCCACTTACATTGAGTGTTGGCATCCATAAAGCAGTCCATAGTTTTTTGGTGGTATTGACATTCGTATAGTAACAGCCTGATTGACCGGGGAACCACAAATCCCACGTTCCTTCAGCAGCATCAGTTGTCAGGAAGAACGGAGTAGCCGTACTGCCTGATTTGGCTGTGTGCCAAACAGTACCATCGGCTTCCTGTAGATAGAAACCCTCCCAAGAAGTGGCTCCCATAAAGCCGATATAGTTGCCATCCGCATTGGCTGCATACAGATCTTTTCCTGAATCCTTACCGTCTCCCTTATTGATAATATTGGCAAATCGCATATCAATTTCATAAGGAGTAACCATGACTTTTACCACATTACTGTATACAGGAGCGATGTTACTTCCGTTTCTTCCGGCAAGCCGGAAATAGAGCGGTGCTTCTTCTTCGGGAGTAGCTTTCAACTGATAAGCGACGATATTTAAAGCGGAGACAGAGTACGTCTTTGATACTCCACTTTCGGTCGTTTCCAGAATCTGCCCGGAGAAATCTTCCGTGCGTGAAACCTGTACGGAAGTTTGTACACCGGTGGTAGGCTGGTATCTTGAATCGCTCACTTGCAGCGTCTGGTCAGTCCAGGCAAGCGACAGAGCATAAAACTTAGCTGTCTCCTTTGTCAGTACGACAGAATTGGCAGAAGCTATCAATTCGTTCTCTTCCGGGCTGGAGAGAAAATAGGTATCCCCATCTTTCTCGCAAGCACCTAGTAATAGGAGGGCGGAAAGTAAAGTGAATAGATTATTTAGTTTTTTCATATCGTTGTTCCGTATTAATATGATTAATAGTTTTCATTGTATAAGTTTGGATTGGCCGTCAGTTCGGTAGCAGGTATCGGATAGATATTGTATTTGCTCTCTACTGCCTTACCGTCTTTTACGCCACCTTTCCATTGCCATACATAGCTGTTGGTTGTAAATTGATTGAAGCGGATCAAGTCCGTACGGCGATACCCCTCCCAATACAGCTCACGGGCACGTTCGTTGATGATAAACAGTTCGTTGATTTCAGACTCGCTTTTGTTATGAGTGTTGTCGCCGAAAGCACGTTCCTGTAGCTCATTGATATAAGGCAGTACATTTGCCAGAGTTGCTTCCGTTCCTCCACGTACCACAGCTTCTGCCATCATTAAATATACATCGGCCAGACGGAATAGGGGATAATCTGTATTTACACCACCGTCTGCGGTGTTGGAAGCAGTCTGTCCGGCATCAGTCAGGTTAGTCCATTTTTCTACGAAATAGCCATTGCTTTGGTCATCTATCTTTTCCAGGTCCCGGGTTTGTCCGTCGGTAAAGAACATATATCGCTGGTCGGCTTCTTCGTTACCTGAGAAAAGTTGAGGAATTTCTCCGCGTACACGGAACATACCCCATCCTGATTTTACACCGTAATCTTCCGGTATCTGTTTTTCGGACGTGTTGCTCACTGCGCCACAAACAATGTAAGTGGATGATCCCCATGACACGAGATTGGTTGCGTCTACCGGGAGGGTGAAGATTATTTCGTTCGTACGTTTGTCATTGTCGGCATTAAACAGCTTGTAATAATCGCTTTCCAGTTGATAACCCTGTTCGATAACCTTTTTACAGGCTTTGATACATTCGTTGTATTTGGAAGTCTGGGTATAAACTTCCGCATTCAGATATAATTTGGCAAGTAATGTATATGCAGCTCCTTGGGAAGCGCGTCCGTAAGGACAGTTCGCTTTATTTAGCATTTCATCTTTAATGGCATTCAGTTCACTTTCAATATAATCGAAAATCTGTTGGGCTGTATAGCGGGGAGGTAGATATCCGACTAGCGGGTCATTTTCCGTCACAAACGGGATATTGCGGAACAGATCGAGTGCGTGATAGTAGAATAAAGCACGCATGAAACGGGCTTCGGCACGATAAATACGAATTTCAGTCTGCTCCTGGTCCGTGAACTGTGCTATCTTTTCATCGGTGGCATTGCGGAGAAACTCATTACATAAAGCAATGTTGTAATAGATACGGTAATACATATCCGATACCCAAGGATCATTAGCATCCCAACTCAAATACGTCAGTCCCGTCACGTTGTCACCGGACAGCCAGGTAGAAGCCACTTCATCCGTTCCACATTCCTGCAAGTTGAAGAAACAGCGCATATAATCCTGTCCGCTGTTACTACTCAAATCGTTGTCACCATTCTTTTCCTGTCCGGTGGTCACCATGGCTGCATAGATTTTTCCCAGAACGGCTTTATAGTTTGCAGCACTGGTATATATGGTAGAAGATGTTTCTTCTTCGTGTGGATATTGGTCCAAGTCGCCTATGCAGGAACTCATCAGGAGTGCGCTGCAAAAATAAAGGGCTGTATAAAATATCTTTTTCATAATCGATGCTTTTAGTAATTAGAAGTTAATACCTATGTTGAGAGAGAAAGTACGTGGGCGTGGATAAAACGAATTGTCCACACCGTCGGGAACTTCCGGGTCAACACCGCTGTATTTGGTGATACAGAATACATTTTGCACCATGGCACTCACATTCAGACTGCATCCTTTATAAATAGTGCCGAAGTTGTAACCCAATGAGAGATTATCCATTTTCAGGAAAGAAGCATTCTCTACATAGTAGTCAGAGAGATATTGACGTGTCTGGAATCCTGTTTTCAGATAGGTTGATGACAGGTTGTTTAGCTGATAAGAGTTATAGCTGACAGTTTCCCAGGCACCGCTGTTCATAGCCATCGCATTATAGACATAGTTTCCGATATTGGCACGCAGGCTGGTGCTCAATGTCCACTTCTTGTAACGCAATGAGGTACTGAAACCGAGGATATAGTCGGGAGCCGGAGAGTGGTAGCGGTACAAGTCGTTCGAGTTGATTTGTCCGTCTCCGTCAAGGTCTACGTAAGCTCCTTCTATCGGTTTGCCGGTTTTTTCATCATACAGCTGATGGTAAACGTAGAACATATAAGGAGCATATCCCTCGCTCAATGTCTGTACCTGATAACTGTCGATATACGGACCTACAGAAGTGTTGGTGGCAGGCGTACCGACTGTCAGTGATAAGTTTTTCACTTTCATCTTCTGCCATGTCATGTTGAAACTCAAGTCCCAGTTCCAGTCCTTGGTCTGTATGGGCGTTGCGTTCAGACTGAATTCCACACCCTGACTGTCCACATTTCCGACATTGGTCGTGATGTTACGATCGAATGTAGTACCGGCAGCAGCAGGTACGGTGGCAATCAGGTCTTTGGTCTGACGGGTGTAGTAGTCGAAACTACCAGTGATGCGGTCTTTGAGAAAACCGAAGTCAAAACCCACATTCCATGAAGTGGTTGTTTCCCATTTCAGGTTGGGTACATACGCTTTGGGGCGGTAAGTAGGAGTCGGAGTGCCACCGATAAGAGAGCCGGCACCACTTTGACTGATCGTATAGATAGGGAGGTAGTTGTAGTTGCCTATACCGTCTTGCTGCCCGGTGACACCATAACTGGCACGCACTTTCAGCGTACTGATGACTTTATTGTCTTTCAGGAATGATTCTTCTGTCACTCTCCATCCTAATGCTACTGACGGGAACGTACCCCAACGTACATTTTTAGCGAAGCGCGAAGTGGCATCGCGACGTACAGTAGTAGTCAGCATATAGCGGGAGTTGAACGAGTAGTTCAAACGGCCATAATAAGAGAGTAATACATGGCGTTCGTCAGAGGCTTTCGATGTTTTCTGTATTTCTCCCAACGTGTTCATTTCGCTATAAAGCGGAGTCGTGGATTTCCAGTACTGATAATCGTAACCGGCTGTTACATCAAAACTACTCTTAATGGATTCCACCAATTTGTTGTAGTTGGCATACAGAGTCAACAGACGGTTTTCTTTTTTCTGTGGGCCATAGCTGTAATCCAAACCGGAAGTGGTGTAATTCTGTGCAGCTTCTGCCGGAACATATACACTTCCTTTACCTTGTGCATAGTCATAACCTAACGTAGCATGCAACTTCAAATCGGGGAAGAAGTGAAGACGATAGTCTGCATCAATGTTTCCGATAAAACGTTTTACTGTACTTTGTGAGTCATTCATATTGAGAAGTCCCACCGGATTCATGACTGCTCCGTTCACAGGAGCACCGGTGTTGTCAATCGCTTCCGTATATCCGCCGAATGTGTCTAGACCCGAATATACTGGAATGGTAGGATTCATGGTCGAAGCAGCCCAAATGGCACTTGTATTGGCAAATGTGTTCTTATTGATAGAACCTTTAGCATTGATATTCAGTTTTAAGTGGTCTTTAAAGAAAGACGGATTCAATGTAATGCTTCCGGTGTAACGCTCCGCGTTGTCAGTACGTAATAAACCACTCTGGTTGTAGTAACCGATAGATGCACGGAAAGGTAAGTTTTTGGTAATCTTTCCAGCAACACTTAGATTATTATCCGTACCGAAGGCATTTTGATAAATCTCATCGTTCCAGTCCGTATGTGTCGTGCCGAGTAACGCCCGTTGTGCATCGGTTCCTTTGCTTTGGATGGTATTGACAAATTCATCGTAACTCAACATATCTGCCAATTTGGTGCGGGTTTGTACAGAGTTGGTCGTACTGAAAGTAAATTTCAGTTTATCCGAACTACCTTTCTTGGTAGTAATCAGAATAACCCCGTTGGATGCACGCGAACCGTAAATGGCAGTCGAAGAAGCATCTTTCAGAATGGTCATACTTTCGATATCGTTCGGGTTGATGAGGCTAAGGAAGTTCCCGTCATTACCGCTGATGCCTCCCTGTTCCAAAGGAACACCGTCCAGTACGATCAAAGGGTCATTACTAGCGTTCAGTGAAGCACCACCACGCACACGGATCGTACTTCCCGCAGTGGGAGAACCACTGTTGGACATGATTTGCACACCGGAAATCTTACCATTAATCAGTTGCTCGGGAGAGCTGACCAACCCCATGTTGAAGTCCTTGCTGCTGACGTTAGTTACCGAACCTGTCAGGTCGCTTTTACGCTGCGTACCATAGCCGATTACTACAACGTCGCTCAATACCTGTGAATCACTTTTCAACTGGACATTCAAAGTAGTACTGTTGGCAGGAACTGGTACTACCTTTGTTTCATATCCTACATAAGAGAATTGCAACTCTTTGCTGCCCTGTGGCACATTGAGTGTATAATTACCGTCGAAATCGGTCACTGTTCCGGTAGAAGTACCGACAATGAGGATACTTACTCCGATCATCGGTTCCTTGTTCTCGTCAATCACTTGTCCGGTGATTTTCTTGCCTCCTTGTTGGGCGAAGGCAGGAATGGTGCCTCCTAAAAAGGCTGTACACAACATAAGTAGTACAGTCAGATGGCGTAGATTTAAGATATTCCTGTTCATAATTACTGTGTTATTGATAATAGATTTATTTTTACTTTTTATTTAAAAATCAGCAGCTTTTCCCTTTCTGTCTCTTCCGTTTGCTACCCCCTTTCAGAAGGCTTCAGACGTGGTTCAGACGAAAGATTTGTTCCTCACCGAGGAAGACCTTGTTCCTCACCGATGAACGACCCTTTCCTCACCGAGGAACGAAGGCTTCGACAACGGGGAACTTTAAGAACGATTATTCCAGCCAGATATTTCCTAGTTCAATCTCAACTAAACCTTTCTTGTTTCCTGACATTGATAGCTCCAGCTTTTCAATCCTTTCCGGTAAAAATGCGATTTCCGTTTCCGGATGGAAATACTGTTTCAAGAAGGTCGGATAAGCTATCGGCAGCAGTGCCGTGTCTGTCTGGCGTAAATCTTTCAACGGTATCCGTATGATTCCCTCCGATGATGGAGCAGGACAAGGGCTTTTATAAGTATATCCGTCTGACGTTACGAAACCGGCACTGAATCCTTCCGGAAGTGTTTTCGTGCGATTTACCCGGATACAGAGAACGCTACAATCCTTTACTCTTTCTTTTCTTTCTTCAATCAGGTTCTTTACGAACGTGCGGAGGAAATAGTGCGGATTTTCTCCTTTAGGAGTAAACCGGAACCGGAGCAAAGGTTTTTCCACCGGAGAAGAATCAACCAAAGTACGTTGGAGATCATTCCATTCGGGAAGCGTGTATGCTTCTATCCGGCTATCTGCGTCCGTAATAGTCAATAGTGGTATCGCACTATCTGGGGCAACAACACGAGTAGTCCAATAGGCTCCGGAAGTATAATTCCAGTCCAGTGGATTTCCCTTTATTCCCGATGATGAATTCCTGTAACCGGAATTTCCTGTGGGATAAGTGCGAGTGCTGTTGCCCCGGCATACGATGATGTTATACCTGAAACAATCATCCTTTATTTCTGTAGCGGGTATCGTTGCTTGATAGGTATATCCGCCTGTACGTTTCATCTTGATATATGGATTATGCTCATTCCAAAAAGATATCTTATCGGTGTAGATAATCACAGAATCCGGGAATTCGGTTCCTACCACCTGTGCACTAATCGTCAAATCCTTATTTGCTTCAGTGGTTGCCGATGGAGTATGAACGACTTTATAATCCGTCACACGTGGAGCAGGAGCCACATACTCTCCGATGCGGATGGAATTCCATTGAGAGTCTGCCTGCCAGTTCTGTTTGGGCGTACAGTTTTTATGTTTCAGCAGATAGGTACCCGGACGAAGTCCGCGGATAATCCCGTCTGTCACATCTCCTTTCTGCTGATTTCCTTGATTGAGGGCCGTAAAGGTAAATTCCATCCCTAAATCAGGTATTTGCAAAGCCATGTCCCAAGCACCATAAGCGATGGTAACCACTTCTTTATCGAGTGACGGTTTGGCAAACGGATCGTTCACTACTACCGCGTCCGGCATCACTTCCAGTCTCCAGACTCCCGGTTCGAGGCAATCCATGAAATAAGCACCTGTTCCCTCATAATGAATGATCGGAGAACTGCCACAACCGGCAATGGAAACAAGTTGTGACGCATCTTTGGGCTGGGTGTTGGTATGATTGGAATAATAGAATTTCTTTCCATTATTTAATTCGCTCAAGTCCTCTGTATAACTGACACGAAAACCGTCACCAAATAAAGTGTCCTGTGGATAACTGCCGTATGATTCACCTCTTTTCAGACTGCGTGCAGCTTCGGCAGCTATCTTCATACTGATGGCTTTATGAGGCGTATAGGCAAGATTCAAGAAATGAGTCTGATATTCCGTATTGGCATAAGCGATATCCATCGGATCATACGCAAACTGGGTAATCCATTGAAAACCTGCTGTACGGAAAGTGCGTACCATGGCCGGATACATATAAGAATACATGATATCTGCCGGATCGAACTCATATACCATCCGTGTTTTCTTATCGAATCCTTTCACTTTATCGGAAAAGGGAATATCATAGCGGTCTATATAGGGAAGGAAATTTCCCTGCTGTGTCTGTCCGGATACCAGTCCGATGGGATACCATTGATAAGTAGTTCCCTGAATGGCAGTTTTGTAATAAGCCTCTACTACATATCCGTTGTGGCTTACATTATAGAATACAGGTTTGCGGTTTCCTGTTTTATTGATCGCTTTCAGCATCCGGTTGATATAGGCTTTTACCTCTTTCTTCGTACCGGAATGACAAGGTTCATTATTGATTTCGAACCCAACAATGGAGGGATCGTCTTTATAAGCTAACCCCGTATATGGATTGACGTGCTTCACCAAACCATGAAGATAGGTTTCTTGTGCAGCGATAGCTTCCGGGTGAGAGTGCATATCGCATTTATCATATTTATAGGAGAAGCCGCCCGTCTGTATGTTTCGTTCGGGATATCCGTTCCCGAAGTTGGTCTGCGCGGTAATCACAATATGAATATTGCGTTCTTTGAGTTTGGCAATCAGGTAGTCCATCAAGTCGAGATGCTCGTTTTCGAGGAGATTTCCCTGTCCGTCTGTCAGTTCCACATCCCATAAATGAATACGGTAAGCATTCAGTCCCAGACGGGAGATATGATATACATCTTTGTCTATAGCAGCTTTGCGGTCCAGTTCCAAATATCCAATGGCACGGTAAGCATGGGCGAAAGGCAGCGTATAATTAACACCGAAAAAGGAAGCCTCCCGGCGGGTGTCACTCCAACGCATCACCCCATTTCCATCTATATATATAATAGGTGTAGAGGATGATTTGCCTTGCACTTTGACAAAGGCAGATATCAAACAAATAAAGGTAAGGATCAACAGTCTTTTCATGCTATCAAATTTATCGGTTTATTGACAGCAACAAAAGTAATTTATTGGTCATTTCAATAAAAGCACAGATTGGACATATAAGGATAAAAATAGGACGAAATGCCCCAAAATGCCTCTACAGGTCTTCATTAAGGTACTGGCGTGGCGTTTTTCCGAATTCTGCCTGAAAACATTTGGAGAAGTAAGAGTGATTGGAAAAGCCTACCATGTACATCACTTCGGCAATGGTAAATTTCTTTTGTTGCAACAACATGGCCGCCTTTTTCATCCGGATCGATTTGATGTATTCCACTGGAGACATTCCGGTCAGCTGTTTGATTTTCCGGTAAATCTGCTTATTGCTGATACCGGATAATTCACAAAGTGCATTTACATTCAATTCCGATTCAGAAAGATGGTCCTCAATCAGGCGGATAATGTTCGACAGAAATTTCTCATCTTGAGATTCTGCTTCGATTGGTTTAAGAACAGGCAACGATTCCAACTGCTTTTTCACCTGTGTTGCCGGAATCTCTTCTTTCTCTACGGCGATGACAGGGATATTCAGGCCAATGGAAGTTCCTTTTCCTTCGTTCGAGGTGACTCCGTTGATGTGACCGCCATGAAGTTCCGTATAAGTCTTGACCAGATAAAGTCCGATACCTGTACCTTCCTTATTGCCGGAATGTGGAGACTGGAAAAAGCGCTGGAAGATATATGGAATATCTTGTTGCGGGATTCCGCTTCCTGTATCTGAAACACAGATATCCAACAATCCCGTTTCTTCACGATAGAAAAGAGACAGACGGACGCTTCCGCCATCCGGGGTGAATTTGACGGCATTTGAAAGCAGATTATCTAAAATCACTCCAAGTTTGATGGCATCCATATCAGCATAAATCTTGGCTTTATTCGTCTCGAAATGGAATGTGATCTGTTTGTTTTCCTCATAGACAGAAAACAGGCTACGGCTGAATGACACAAGTTCGATACGCGACAAAATCAGCAGCGAATCTTTATTATCCTCTATCCGGTTGAAGTTTAATACCTGATGAATCAATGAGTTTATTTTCATTGCATTACGCTGCACCTCCTCCAGTGTCTGTTTCTCATGCACTTCTTCTGCAACGGGGAGCAATTGACTGACAGGAGCGATGATCCGGCTAAGCGGTGTCTTTAATTCATTAGACAAATGGGTAAAGAAAGCCATTTTCTGGCGTGATTGCTCCAGAATCTTCTCTTTTTCCATCCGTTCCATTTTCAGACGGTTCTTGACACGGAAAAAGTTGATAACCCAGGCAATGAGGCTCAAGAATAAAAGAATGTAGGCTATCTTTGCCCAAAGTGTGTAATACCATGGAGGGAGAATTTTAATATTCAGGATATATGGATGCTCGGAAGGAGAACCGCTCTTTTCTACTTTGCTGATTACTAGCTGATAATCCCCATAACCCAAATTACTGTACGTAATGCGATTCGTGTTGGATTGCAGGAAATTCCATTCTTTGTCCATACCTTCCAGCCGGTAGACGAATTCATGTTTTTCTTCCAGCGAGTAGGGCAGGTCTGAAAGTTCGAAAGCCAGGTTGTTCTGGTCGTATTTTAGTTCGATAGCATCGGTATAGCGGATGTTGGGAATATCCTCTCCGGTATGCGGAGACATCAGTTGATTGTTGATATATAAGGCAGTCAGTAAAATGGAGTGTTCCGGCTGACTCATGGCTTGTATTTCGGGACGGGATATGCCGAACCCGTCTGCACCTCCCAGATAGATATTTCCATCTTCCGGATCAAACATGAGACTGGTGAAACGTTTATCCGTCAGGCTTTGCTGGCGGGCATCCATTGTTCTCCGGTCGATGATCCAAAGTCCGTTAGTGGTGGAAACCCAGATATGTTCTTTTACAGAGGTCATAGACAGAATCTCGTTATTGCTGAAATTGCCGAAAGAGATACTTTGCTGACTCGAGTCTTTGGGATTGATACGCATCACCCCTCCGTGAAATCCTACCCAAAGCATGCCGTCTTCATCCCGTAAAAGGTAGTTCGGGCTCTTCTCGCCACTTAATTCATCGGCAAACAGCTTTGTCACTTGCCGCGTACGGGCATTGATTTTGTCTATTCCTTTGCTGTTGTATAACAATACCCATACATTACCTTCCGCATCAGGGACAATCTGATTAATGAACATCCCCGACAGCCCATTATGAATGGAATAATTTTGATCGGCCACATACGATCTTCCGGCAGATTGTATCAGTTTATGTTTGTCCACAACAAAGATACCTCCGAGACAGGTGGCGATCCAAAGCTTCCCGTCAGTATCTTCAAACAGGTAATAAGCCCAGTTGGTATTATAAGTTCCTGTACTGTCTACGATGTTGTAGTGTACAAATTGATGGGTATTATAGTCATAGCGGTTGATACTTCCGTCTGTGGCTATCCATAACTGCTGTTCTCTATCCTCGTAGATGTGTCGTATCCGGTTGTGGGATAACGGATGGTTTTTATCCCCCATTCTATACCAGATAGCATCGTGTTTATTGCCTGCAGGATGGGTGAACCGGATCACTCCGTTTGTACCTCCGAACCAATAGAATCCTTTGGAATCCCGGAACAGGGAATAGAACTGATTTCCGTCTCCTGTGCCTGTGATTTGAGAAATCGGTACAAATTGCAGCGCACTGTTATAGCGTGACAGGGAAATGCCATAATCTGTTCCCAGCCAGATATTATGTTCCTGATCCGAGAATATGTTCCAGATAATATTGTTGGTTAGTGACTGGATATTGCGTGAATCGTGAATGATATGCTGCAAAGGTTCTTTGTCATTCTGGTACACATAAAGCCCGTTGTCTGTACCTGCCAGCAAATTTTCATCTCCGTCCAGTGCCAGTGATTTGATGGAGTTGTTATGAAATACCTCTATCGCCTTCATCTCTCCTATAGTGGGATTGTATTGGAAGAGATAACCTTCCATCCCGATCCAGATACATTGTCGGGTGGTGTCTTCCAACAGAGAATTGACAAACAAATTGCTGCCTCCCCGGTTAACGGGCAAAAGGATGTTTTCAAATTTTCCACTTGCCTGCACATAGCGGCATAATCCGTTGTAAGTACCTATATAAATTTGATTATCTTTTGTATGAATGATGGAATAGATGGTGTTATGAGGCAATCCGGTCTGTTTGCTGTCGAAATGATTCAGTTGACGGCTTTTTAACTGATAAGTATATAATCCGTTCAACGAACCTATCCACAATGTATCTCCCTGGAGTACCATGGTACGGACATCCGTTGGAAAATCAGTATCCGGTTGCTCATATTTGTCTGTTCGATAGTTATAAACAAGAATCCCGTTATCTGTTCCCAGATATAAATAAGTGTTATCTGCTATAATACCGCAGTAGATACGTGTGTTAGTACGTTCTCCATACGTGAAATGCTGTTGTGTGGAATAACCGTCATAACTGAATAACCCCTTGTTGGAACCCACCCATATCAGTCCCTCGCTATCTTGCAGGAAGCAACTAATCACCGAAGCTTCGGCCCCGAGATAGATGTTGTCGAATTGCTGATAATTTACTTTTTGCCCATACACATTGCCACTGCTACAGTAGGCAAGGATGAGAAAAAGAATTGTTGTAATTCGTTCGCGCATGGTGTTAGGTTTGCAGGTTTTTAAATCTGTAATTGTTGTAAAAGTATTCCTTCTTTCCTGCAAATGTAGGAAAAATGTCGGTTACACTTGTAAATATCCCGCTCTTTTTGTTCCTTTGCTATCTATTTATAAACAGAAAACTTACGTATGAGAAAACTAATTTATTGGCTTTTATTGCCGTTGGCAGTGGCTGTGAGTGCATGTGGCGGTAAAAAAGGATCTTCAGATAATACGTCGACATTGGCGATGATAGACAGTGTGGATGCTCACGGATTGCAGCGTATGCAGACGTCTAAGAGCGAAACCGACTTTAAATTTAAGGGGAAAGATTATCATTCCCTCGTTTCGCGTACTCCGGATGAAAATCTGCCCCATGTGACAAACGAGCTGGGAGATACCTATGTCGACAATAAAATAGTGTTGCACCTGACTCGTGGTAATGAAACCGTGTTGAACAAGACCTTTACCAAGAATGATTTTTCATCGGTAGTCGATGCGAACTTCCTATCTAAGTCTATATTGGAAGGCATTGTATATGACAAGACCACTCCGCAGGGGATTGTCTATGCCGCAAGTGTTTGTTATCCGCAGACAGATTTGTATATGCCGCTTTCCATAACGATCACTGCCGATGGAAAAATGAGTATACAGAAAGTAGATATACTTGAAGAAGATTATGACGATGAAGCCCCCAATTAAGTTTGTAGGCGGGTGTTGACAGTAAAATTACACAAATGTGAGAACATTTGAGACAAAAGAAAGGCAGCCGATGAGGTTGCCTTTCGTATTTTTGCACCGTCAACAAACTTAATACCGAATAGAATGAAGAAAAACATTTTTGCTATCTGTGTGGTAGCAGTAGGATGTACGGCACTGACCGCTCAAACCAAAGATACACAAACGTTGGTTCCGCTTACGGAACGGGTAAACGTGCAGGCGGATTCGGCACGCGTCAATCAAATTATAGACGATTGCTGGGTAGCAGTAGGGACTAAAAAGCCTCATGCAATTCAACGCGACTTTACACGTATGTTCAACGGTAAGCCTTCCTATCGTTTTGAATTGAAGGAAGATGATAACACCCTGTCAGGATATGCCAAAGGGGAAACAAAAGGGCGTGCGGAATTTTCTTATTGTTATGCAACTTCCGATGATTTCAAAGGCCTGCCTGCCGATGTTTATCAGAAAGCACAGATTACCAAAACTGTATATCATCATGGGAAAGGTATTTGTCCGCAAGGAGCTTCCCGCGACTATGAGTTTGCCGTATATATTCCTTCTTCATTGGGTAGCGATGTCTCGACAATTTTTGCCCAATGGCATGGGATGCCGGATCGTACATTGGTACAAACTCCACAGGGCGAAGTGAAGAAACTGACGATTGACGAGTTCGTTGAACTGGAAAAGACTACGATCTTTAAAAAGAATGAAGGGCACGAGAAAGTAGCCAAGCTGGATAAACAAGGTAATCCGGTGAAAGACAAACAAGGAAATCCTGTATATCAGGCCGGAAAGGCCAACGGATGGCTCGTGGAACAAGGAGGCTATCCTCCATTGGCGTTCGGGTTCTCCGGTGGATGGTTCTATATCAAAGCAAATTCCGACCGTAAGTGGCTGACGGATAAAGACGACCGTTGCAACGCAAATCCCGAAAAAACACCGATCATGAAACCTGTAACATCAGACTATAAAGCATCGACCATTGCTTACAAAATGCCTTATGCCGATTTTCCGAAAGACTGCTGGATTACATTCCGCATTCATATCGACTGGACAGTCTATGGCAAAGAGGCGGAAACGATTGTAAAACCAGGTATGCTCGATGTGCAGATGGACTATCAGGAAAAAGGGAAAAAGGTTAGTAAACACATTGTAGACAATGAAAAAATCATGATTGGACGTAACGACGATGATGGTTATTACTTCAAGTTCGGTATTTACCGTGTAGGTAATAGCACTAAGCCGGTATGTTACAATCTGGCAAACTATTCAGAAAGGTAATTAGTCAGAAGGTAAAAAGAGAGTGATATCCGGATGTTCTTTTTGTGCGCATCCGGATATTTTTTTAGTTCTTTTACCGTTTATTTGTCAGCGCAGCAATGATAGTGATACCATTTTTACTGTCATAATTTGCTGATTGTAATAAAGTTAAAAATGATAAAAAATAGGACTGCATCTAGTAAGTACGTGTCAGGTATGCAAAAAGATTTGTTTTTTTGCCGCTTGCCAAATGGCATATATAAAATAACTAGTGATGCAAATGATGAACAAAAATGGGTTTAGCCGATGTGCAGAGTTCTACATCGGTCGTTTGCGAAAGGAAGGAAGGCATTCTACAGCGCATGTCTATAAGAATGCTATCTTCTCTTTTAGCAAATTTTGTGGCACGTCCAATGTGTCGTTCAGACAGGTCACCCGCGAGCGTTTACGACGTTACGGGCAGTATCTTTATGAGTGTGGCTTGAAGCCTAATACGATTTCTACGTATATGCGTATGCTTCGTTGTATTTATAATCGAGGAGTGGAAGCAGGTAGTGCACCTTACGTACCCCGATTGTTTCATGATGTTTATACGGGAGTAGATGTTCGCCAAAAGAAAGCTTTGCCTATCGGTGAATTACGTAGACTTTTGTATGAGGATCCCAAATCGGAGCGTTTGCGTCGTACGCAGGCTATTGCTGCCTTGATGTTTCAATTCTGTGGAATGTCATTCGCGGATTTAGCTCATCTGGAGAAATCAGCTTTAGATCAGAATGTGTTACGGTATAACCGTATCAAGACTAAAACTCCGATGAGTGTGGAAATACTTGATACTGCAAAGGAAATGATTAACCGGCTTCGTAGTAATCAGGATTCTCATCCGGATTCTCCGGATTATCTGTTTGATATTCTTAGTAGTGATAAGAAACGGACGGATGAAAGGGCTTATCGGGAATACCAGTCTGCCCTTCGTCGATTTAACAACCGTTTAAAGGACTTAGCGAGAGCTTTACGTTTGAAGTCTCCTGTCACTTCTTACACACTTCGTCATTCTTGGGCAACGACAGCGAAGTATCGGGGAGTATCGATTGAAATGATTAGTGAATCATTGGGACACAAATCTATAAAAACCACACAAATCTATTTGAAAGGCTTCGGACTTAAAGAACGTACGGAGGTGAATAAAGGGAATTTATCTTACGTGAGAAACTGTTGTGTAGACAGATGGTAGATATATAAAATATTGATAATCAGAAGTAAAATGTGTGTGTTACTTCTTAGGTAACAGAACTTAAATTTGACGCAAAGATAGACAAAAACACGAATAGTAAGCAAATATTCTTCCACTTTTTTTCGTTTTATCTGAAACATAGAGCAAAAAACTGTCTGAACATGAAATAATCTTATTTCCATGCTCTATACTTTTTCATTGCCTAATTCAATAGTTTTCTTATTGAATATTAGGCTTTTCCATTTTCTACGCCTTTGTCATGTATGTGATTTCTATTTTCACTGTAGTATGCGTTTCGTGTATGTATTGTCTGTTACCTAAGAAGTAACGGATGAACATGGGGTAAAAAAATATGATTTTAACGAAACCGAAATCAGTAAATGCCGGGCCTAGTAGTGGGACAGGGGAAGGCGTAGCACACTCAAAACGCTGGTATGTAGCACTCGTTCGAATGCACCACGAGAAGAAAGTTGCCGAGCGTTTATCTAAGATGGGAATTGATTCTTTTGTTCCCGTTCAGCAGGAAATTCATCAATGGAGCGACCGTCGTAAGATAGTTGAATCTGTTCTTCTTCCAATGATGGTATTTGTTCATGCTGATCCATCTGAACGTAAAGAAGTTCTAAGCTTTTCTACAGTGAGCCGTTATATGGTGATGCGTGGAGAAAGTACTCCAGCAGTGATTCCTGATGAACAGATGGCTCGTTTCCGTTTTATGCTTGATTATTCAGAAGAAGCTATTTGTATGAATAGTTCTCCATTGGCACGTGGTGAAAAAGTTCGTGTCGTGAAAGGACCTTTGACTGGACTGGTTGGTGAATTGGTCAGTGTTGATGGTAAAAGTAAAATAGCAGTTCGGTTAAATATGCTTGGCTGTGCCTGTGTAGATATGCCTATTGGTTATGTTGAATCTGCAGACATTCATGTGGGCTAATTTTTCTAATTTGAATTGATCGATGAAAATACAAACGCTTTTTCGGACTCTTCTTCTATTTTTGATACTGGGAGTTTTTTCTCCCTTAATGGCTCAAAATATGAGCGACTCTCAAGTTCTTGAATATGTAAAGGATGGTATTCGCCAGGGTAAAGAGCAGAAACAACTAGCCTCTGAACTGGCACGTAGGGGTGTGACCAAAGAACAGGCAACTCGTGTGAAGCAACTATATGAACAACAAAACAATGTTAATGCTTCCAATGCAACGGGTACCGATGTCAATGAATCACGCCTTCGTGAGGAAATGAAAGAAAACACCTCCGATATGCTGGAAGACCATCCGAGCACTCAAGACCTCGCACGTGGGAACCAGGTTTTCGGACGAAACATCTTCAATACCCGTAACCTGACTTTTGAACCGAGCGTCAACATCGCCACTCCCTTGAACTATCGTCTGGGTCCCGGTGATGAAGTGATTATTGATATCTGGGGAGCCAGCCAGAACACTATCCGCCAACAGATTTCTCCTGACGGCA